>ERZ890510.171-NODE-171-length-55340-cov-7.683947_pt1 | contig 55340 bp, 39 predicted proteins | sample MGYA00521265_ERZ890510 | MGnify/ENA primary metagenome ERZ890510 (study PRJEB32303, sample SAMEA104408624) | aquatic metagenome | biome: Brackish water; feature: Chemocline; material: water | place: Baltic Sea | collected 2014-10-26T21:54:00 | depth 110 m ... | reverse complement strand
TGATTCAGCCTATTGCTATGGAGCAAGGCCTTCGTTTTGCTATCCGTGAAGGTGGACGTACGGTTGGAGCCGGCGTCGTCTCTAAAATTCTCGACTAACAGCAATTGTTTTGTTTCGTTCTGAATCTTTCAGAACAAAATAAGGGCTGGCCCGTGAATGGCGGAGTTAGAATTGCAGGATTGCCAGAAACCTTGGGGCCTCAGAGAGCTTAGGCTTTTTTAAGGCAACATGATTTTTGAAGACTTAAAGTTTGTGAAGACTAAAGTTTTCGGGCAGACCTTGCTTACGGGCGTAGCTCAATTGGCAGAGCAGCGGTCTCCAAAACCGCAGGCTGTAGGTTCGAGTCCTACCGCCCGTGCACACGGCACGCTGGATCTAGGTGGATTACTCTTGCGAGTGAAACCTGGAAAAAGCAAGGTGTCATTGTTTGAATGGCCTGATGACTACCTGCTAGTAAAAGACACTCAGTCGATTCTAGATAGATCAAGGCTAATACTTAAAAGGATTGTTATGGCAAATATCGGCAACTACCTCGAAGAAGTTGGTAAGGAAATGCGTAAGGTCACATGGCCTTCGCAAAAGGAACTCATCAACCACACGATTGTCACCATTGTAGCGACCGTAGTGATTTCGCTATTTATTTTTAGTACGGACCAAATTATCAGTACCGTACTAGAAGTTATTTACGGCTAAGTTCGCTAATCGACTTTTGTTACCAAAGAGGTGCTAATGGAGACTGCAAAGACCAAATCAACCAGAAAATGGTACGTTCTTCGGACGTTTTCTGGCCATGAGAAAAAGGTAAAGGAACATCTGGAGCAGGAACTTGAGAGACTCGACATGATCGACAAGCTCCCCCAGATAATGATTCCTACTGAAACGGTCTTTGAAATGAGGGGCGGTAAAAAACGCACGAGGGAGAAAAACTTCTTCCCGGGTTACATTTTATTGCACGCTATTCTCGACAAGGAATTAAAGCACGTTATTTCAGGGATTCAATCGGTCGTGGGATTTTTGACGACCGGGGACGAACCTACGGCGTTGCGTCCTGAAGAAGTAAATCGAATTCTAGGCAAGATTGACGAAGCTCGCGAAAAAGGGGAACAACCTGAAATTCCGTTCCGTGAAGGTGATGCGGTAAAAGTTGTTGACGGCCCATTCAATAATTTCAGCGGATTGGTCGACGAAGTATATCCCGATAAAATGAAGGTTCGGGTTATGGTCTCCATTTTTGGACGGAAGACACCCCTTGAGCTCGACTATTTACAGGTTGAACACGAAGAGTAAAACTACCCGCCTCCCTTTACAGCAATTTCATCTAGGATGATATTAGGCAGGGAACCTGGGAATAGATAAGCTGTTACTAATCGGCTAGCGCTTTTAGCAATTTAAACGATGGCGGGAGCCGACTTTAGTCGGCGTTTGTACCGCAACTAATTATGGCAAAGAAGATCGATGCTTATATCAAGCTACAGGTCAAGGCTGGTCAGGCAAACCCTGCACCACCTATTGGTCCTGCACTTGGTCAGAAAGGCGTCAACATAATGGAGTTCTGCAAAGCTTTTAATGCAGCTACTTCAGATAGAATGGGGCTTATCCTTCCAGTAGTAATCACTGTGTATGCTGATAAGTCGTTTACATTCATCGTCAAGAGCCCCCCTGCTGCGGTACTGTTGAAAGCAGTAGCGAAGATAAAATCAGGAGCCGCCGACCCACTTCGTGAAAACGTTGGTTCCGTGACCTGGGCTCAATGCCGCGATATCGCGGAACAGAAAATGGAAGACCTCAACGCATTTGATCTAGATCAGGCTGCACGCATGATCGCTGGAACAGCACGTTCCATGGGGATCAAAGTGAAAGGTGCTCCCGCTGCATAATGAAGGATGGTCTGAATAGAATGCTATTGCATTCTGTTTCGACTTTTCTCTCTACAACCTGCGGGAGCTTGATCATTAGTATCAGGCGATTGTACCGCATAGAATGTTTCAATCATGGCCAATAAAGGAAAACGCTATCGTGCCGCCTTTGAGTTGATCGGTTCTGCTGAGGGACCAATTGACGTAGGTGCTGCCTGCGATCTTCTGAAGAAGACCGTTCTAGCGAAATTTGACGAGTCAGTCGACATCGACGTTCGTTTGGGTGTTGATCCCCGCCACGCAGACCAAATGGTACGCGGAACGGTGGCACTGCCACACGGAACCGGTAAAGAAATACGCGTTCTTGTTCTTGCTAGCGAAGGCAAGCAACAGGAAGCTCGTGATGCAGGGGCCGACCACGTTGGCTTGGACGATCTTGCTGACAAAATTCAGAAACAAGGTTGGACTGATTTCGACGTTGTGATCGCCACTCCAGATGTAATGGCCGTCGTTGGTCGATTGGGTCGCGTCTTAGGTCCCCGTGGCCTTATGCCGAATCCAAAGAGTGGTACGGTCACAATGGATGTTGCTTCTGCTATTGCGGAAGTTAAAGCAGGTAAAATTGATTTTCGTGTTGATAAGGCCGGAATCTTGCATACCGCAATTGGAAAGGCATCGTTTTCTGCAGAACAACTGAAAGAAAATACTGAAGCCTTTTTGAGAGAAATCTTGCGTCTGCGCCCTGCAGCCGCCAAAGGCACTTATGTGCGTTCGATCACCATTTCTACGACCATGGGACCAGGAATCTCAATGGATAGAAGTGAAGTGCTCAGCTCACTCCGATAAGTGTCCCTTCTGAACTGATAAAAGCTGAAACGATAAAAGCAGAGTCACAAACATGGCAATGACCAAAACACAGAAGGCGGCGACCGTAGATCAGCTTGTTGAAAAGCTAGAACAGACGCCGACCATCTATTTGACGAACTACACGGGTTTAACTGTAGAACAAGCCACTGAATTGCGTGGTGCGTTCCGTGCGGCTGGTGTAGAATACAAAGTTATCAAAAACACCATGCTGCGCCTTGCAATGGAGCGCATTGGTGGATACGACGAATTATTTGATCACCTTCACGGCCCGACCGCTGTTGCTTTTGCTGAAGAGCCGTCGGCACCTGGTCGTGTGATCAAAAAATATCTAGCCGATAAAAAGACGGAAATCCCTTCATTGAAAGGCGCGCACATTGAAGGCGCAGTCTATCATGCTGATGCACTTGCGGTTCTTGCGAGCCTCAAGTCAAAGGACGAACTCATCGGTCAGATCATCTCATTGCTGCAATCTCCGATCCAAAATGTGATTGGGGCCGTGCAGGCTCAGGGTGGCAACCTCGTGGGAGCCATCAAAACGATTGCAGAAACAGCGAAAGCTTAATCAGCAATTTTTCACGTTTGAACGCGGTGTTCAAACGGAATTCCGGAAACGGATTTCATCCCCTTAATAGGCAGCCGAGCTACTGGCGTTGAAAGCTGCAGGAAAACGGTAAAACAAATGGCAGATATTAAAGCAATAGCTGAACAGCTTGTTGGTCTAACGATCAAAGAAGCAAACGAACTTGCTCAGGTCCTTGAAAACGACTATGGCATTAAGCCTGCTGCAGCCGCAGCAGCAGCGGCAGGTCCTGCCTCAGCTGCAGCTGAAGAAGTTGAAGAGCAGACTGAATTTGATGTGATCCTCAAAGCCGCTGGCGAAAAGAAGATCAACGTCATTAAAGAAGTTCGCGCAATTACAGGTTTGGGTCTCAAAGAAGCCAAAGACATGGTAGACGGAGCACCTTCAACTGTGAAAGAAGCAGCATCTAAAAGTGAAGCAGAAGCGTTGAAGGCTCAGCTTGAAGCCGCTGGAGCAGAAGTAGAGCTCAAATAAGAGTTTTACCATGCCGTCAGTAGACGACATTAGCCGATAGATCCGGCCGGCCCTGTTTTCAGGGCCGGCTTTCGGCGTCTCAGAATGGATCAAGATTTGGCCTGATCATTTTTCAGGCAGGATCATTATTCAGGTCTTTAACGACCTTCCATATTCCTTAACGGTAACGACCAGACTATGCCCAACGTCAAGAGTCCAGCCGTGCGCTCATCGTTTGCGCGCATCAAGACTATCCGAGATTATCCAGATTTTCTGGACGTTCAATTGAAGTCATTTCATGACTTCATTCAAGATCATATCCCTGCTGAAGAAAGGGAAAATATCGGATTGCAGGGGGTGTTCAATGAACATTTCCCTATTCAAGATAGTCGCGAACGATATACGCTCGAGTTTATCCACTTCAGTCTCGATGCTCCAAAGCATTCGGTAGAAGAGTGCATTGCACAGGGACTTTCGTTCTCAGTGCCACTTAAAGCCAAGCTTCGTCTTTCTAGTAAGGAAGATGAGGATGAAGATGAAGCAGAAGAGGCCATTGAACAGGAAGTATACCTAGGAAATCTTCCCTTTATGACCGAGCGTGGAACGTTCGTGATAAATGGGGCGGAACGTGTTGTAGTTTCCCAGCTACATCGAAGTCCTGGTGTATTTTTCGGTCAAAGTGTCCATCCTAACGGTACAGAGCTTTTTTCGGCTCGCGTTATTCCGTTTCGGGGATCCTGGATTGAGTTTTCGACGGATGTTGGAAACATGATGTGGGCGTACATCGACCGTAAAAAGAAATTACCAGTTACGACGCTTCTTAGAGCACTTGGTTTTTCCTCCAACGAAGACATTGTCAAACTTTTTGACCTTGCCGATTCCGTTTCAGTAAAAGGCAAAGCTGCATTCAAGAAACTTGTCGGACGTACGCTGGCAGCTAGTATTTCAGTAGAACGTACCACAGAGATTGTGGACGAAGACACTGGCGAAGTTATTGAAGAGCGGATTGAGCGTGAAGTGATCCTTCCAGCACAGCATGAGTTGGAAGAAGATGATTACGACAAACTCAAAGAAGTTGAAATTTCTCAGATTCACCTCATCCGGGAAGAATCAGAAGATGAAAACTACGATAAAGTAACGCTTCTAAATACGCTGAAGCGGGATCCAACGCATTCTGAAAAAGAAGCGCTTGAATATCTATATATGCAGCTTCGTGGGACTGAAGCACCCGATCAAGAGACGGCTCGCGGAGTTTTAGAGCGCCTTTTCTTCAGCGAAAAACGATATGATTTGGGCGAAGTGGGACGTTACCGTATTAACGCTCGCCTTCGCACGAAAGAAGATCCTAAGCTACTTACCATGTCGCGTGGCGACATTATTGCCATCATTAAAGAGCTTATTAGCTTGCAGAATGGCAAAAGCAGCGTGGACGACATTGACCATTTGGGTAACCGTCGTGTCCGTTCCGTTGGAGAGCAGTTAGCATCTCAATTCTCTCTAGGTCTGGCCCGAATGGCTCGTACCATTAAAGAAAGAATGAATCTGCGTGATGCAGATAAATTTACTCCCCAGGACTTGGTGAATGCTCGTACGGTATCAAGCGTGATTAACACGTTTTTTGGTACGAATCAGCTAAGCCAGTTCATGGACCAAACTAACCCCTTGGCAGAATTGACGCACAAACGTCGTATGTCTGCACTTGGACCAGGTGGTTTGACGCGTGAGCGTGCGGGCTTTGAGGTTCGCGACGTTCACTACACACACTATGGACGCCTTTGCCCAATTGAAACCCCAGAGGGGCCGAATATTGGTCTGATTTCCTCACTTTGTGTACACGCTCGTGTTAATGAATATGGATTCATTGAAACACCATATCGTGTAGTTAAGAAAGGACGAGTTAGCAAAACCATCGAATTTCTTTCTGCTCAACAGGAAGAAACGGCGATGATTGCTCAGGCAAACGCGCCAATCGACGATAAAGGCGACTTCGTTAACAAAACTGTTAGATGTCGTTTTCAGGGTGATTTCCCGATCGTGGGGCCGGACGAAGTCCAGTTTATGGACGTTTCTCCTAACCAGATTGTGTCTCCATCTGCTTCTTTGATTCCGTTTCTTGAACATGATGATGCCAACCGGGCACTCATGGGCTCGAACATGCAGCGCCAGGCAGTGCCTCTGCTTCGTGCTGAAGCTCCTTTATGTGGAACAGGCCTGGAAGGACGCGTAGCCCGCGACTCTCGAGCTGTTGTTGTCGCAGAAGGTGACGGAGTTGTGGAATATGTTGATGCCGCTAAAATTGTCATTCGATACGACCGGTCGGAAGAGGAAGAAGGTTTATCATTTGATGAGCCTCTCAAAACCTATTTCCTAACGAAATTCCGTCGGACCAACCAGGACACCTGTGTTAACCAGACCCCCATTGTCAATGTGGGAGACCGAGTTAAACTAGATACTGTTCTAACAGATGGTTTTTCGACCGACAAAGGCGAGTTAGCATTAGGTAAAAACGTCCTTGTGGCATTTATGCCTTGGCGTGGTTACAACTTTGAGGACGCTATCGTTATTAGCGAGCGCCTCGTAGCTGACGACGTATATACTTCCATTCACATTGAAGCTTTTGACCTTCAAGTACGTGATACGAAGCGCGGTGAAGAAGAATTAACCCGAGAAATTCCAAACGTTTCTGAAGAGGCCACTAAAGACCTTGACGAACGCGGAATTATTCGCGTTGGCGCCGAAGTCAAAGCCGGTGACATTATTGTCGGTAAGATCACTCCTAAGGGAGAAACGGATCCAACTCCAGAAGAAAAGCTACTTCGTGCCATTTTTGGGGACAAAGCAGGAGATGTCAAAGATGCGTCTCTAAAAGCGCCTCCGGGGATGAAGGGAGTAGTTATCAATACTCAATTATTTAGCCGACGTAAGCTGGATCCAGCATCGAAAAAGGAAGAGAACAAGCGTCTCGCCGAAATCGAAAAAGATCTAGAACTGTCAATGCGCGACCTGAACAACAAGTTCTGGAGCAAACTAGCAGCCTTATTGTCAGGCCAAAAAGCGAAAGATTTTGTCGATCGCGAAGGTAATGTCCTTGTTAGTGCCGGAGCCAAAATTGATATCAAATCGATTGAGGCACTGGATCCTTTGAAATTGGATCCACGGGTCGCCTTCACGGGCAACGAGGACCTTGATGGTAACGTCAAGAAGCTTATTCGTAACTACGAAAGGCAAAATCGCCACATTCAAGGCGTCGCCAAGAGAGACAAACACCAGGTGCAGATGGGCGATGAACTTCCTCCGGGAATTGTTCAGCTCGCGAAGGTGTATGTCGCTAAAAAGCGTAAGATCTCAGTAGGAGATAAGATGGCTGGTCGTCACGGTAACAAAGGGGTTATCGCCAAGGTCGTTCCTCAAGAAGACATGCCGTTTCTTGAAGATGGAACACCTGTCGATATCGTTTTGAACCCGCTGGGCGTGCCTTCGCGCATGAACCTTGGTCAGATTTACGAAACCCTTCTCGGGTGGGCTGGCAAAAAGCTTGGAACCACGTTTGCAACTCCCATCTTTGACGGTGCTACCGTTGCGGATGTCGAGGCAACGATGCTCAAAGCTGGGCTTCCTGTAGACGGTAGAACGCAGTTATATGATGGTAGAACGGGAATTCCGTTCGATCAGCATACGACAGTAGGCTACGTTTACATGTTGAAGTTGAGTCACCTTGTGGACGACAAACTTCATGCACGTTCGATCGGACCTTACAGCTTGATTACTCAGCAGCCGCTGGGTGGGAAAGCCCAATTTGGTGGTCAGCGTTTAGGAGAGATGGAGGTCTGGGCATTGTATGCTTACGGCGCTTCAAACGTCCTCCAAGAGATGCTTACCTACAAATCGGACGACGTTCAAGGCCGATCAAAGGCCTACGAAGCCATCGTAAAGGGCGAAAACATGCCGGAACCGGGTACTCCCGAGTCCTTCAACGTCCTCGTTCGCGAATTGCAGGGATTGGGTCTTGAAGTCAGTCTAGACTAAAAGCCTCGTTTCACCTGTCCCCAACGGATTTTAAAAGACCATATCCGATATGCCGTACGGAAAACCTCAGAAGATAAAAAAGAACTTCAGTAGCATTACTGTCAGCTTGGCTTCGCCTGAAGCCATTCTGGAGCGCTCCTATGGAGAAGTTCTAAAGCCAGAAACGATCAACTACCGTTCGTTCAAGCCAGAGAAAGAAGGACTCTTCTGCGAGAAGATCTTTGGTCCTGTAAAGGACTGGGAGTGCCATTGTGGTAAATACAAACGTATTCGCTACAAGGGCATCATCTGTGATCGATGTGGCGTTGAGGTAACTCAAAAGTCAGTCCGTCGTGAACGGATGGGCCACATCACGTTGAGCGTCCCAGTTGTTCACATCTGGTATTTCAAAACCCTTCCAAATAAAATCGGTCACCTTTTAGGTATCCGGTCGAAGGATCTTGAAAAAATTATCTACTACGAAAACTATGTCGTAGTAAACCCAGGTAGCGCTGCCGCCTTGGGTGTTGAGGAAAATCAGCTTCTTTCTGAAGATGAATACTTCAATGTGTTGTATCAGATTCGCGAGGACAATAATCGCCTCGAAGATGATGATCCTGAAAAATTCGTTGCCATGATTGGTGGCGCTGCTCTTGAAGAATTGCTAAAACGTTCTGACCTCGTCAGTTTAGCACAAGAATTGCGTTTCCAGATCAAAACGGAGACTAGCCAGCAGCGTAAAGGAGAGGCTCTGAAGCGACTTTCCATCGTTGAGGCATTCCGCGAAGCTAATCGTCGCATCGAAAACCGTCCTGAGTGGATGGTAATGCGCGTAATTCCAGTTATCCCACCGGAATTGCGCCCATTGGTCCCTCTAGAGGGTGGCCGTTTTGCTACGTCGGACCTTAATGATCTATATCGTCGCGTTATCATCCGGAACAACCGGTTGAAACGATTGATCGACATCAAGGCACCTGAAGTGATTTTGCGTAATGAAAAACGCATGCTTCAGGAAGCTGTTGACTCGCTTTTCGACAACAGTAGAAAAGCAAACGCGGTACGTTCCGACTCCAACAGGGCACTGAAATCTCTTTCAGACATGCTCAAGGGGAAACAAGGTCGTTTCCGTCAAAACCTTCTTGGAAAACGTGTTGACTACTCAGGTCGTTCGGTAATTGTGGTTGGTCCAGAGCTTAAGCTTCACCAATGCGGAATTCCGAAACAGATGGCCGTTGAGCTATTCAAACCGTTTGTAATTCGAAAGCTTATTGAGCGCGGAATCGTTAAAACGGTTAAAAGCGCTAAAAAAGTTGTAGATCGCAGAACGAGTGATGTTTGGGACATTCTGGAAAAAGTAATCCAGGGTCGTCCGGTAATGCTAAACCGTGCGCCTACGCTTCACCGTCTTGGAATTCAGGCATTTCAACCTGTACTCATCGAAGGAAAGGCTATTCGCCTTCACCCGTTGGTTTGTACAGCTTTTAATGCTGACTTTGACGGTGACCAGATGGCCGTTCACGTGCCTCTTTCGCACGATGCAGCGCTTGAAGCACAGTTATTAATGCTTGCAAGTCACAACATTCTTAGCCCTGCGCATGGTGGTCCGGTGACGGTTCCGACGCAGGACATGGTTCTTGGTCTGTACTACATGACCAAATCCAATTCTGGAATGCGCGGCGAAGGAATGCGTTTTGCTTCAATGGTTGAAGCTCGTCAGGCTTTCGACCAGGGCGTTGTGCATTTGCACGCCAAGGTAATGGTTCGTTTGGACGATGGTTCTGCCATGGATACAACCATGGGCCGCATCCTATTTAATGAGGTTGTGCCTGCTGGGGTTGGATTTATAAACGAGGTCCTGACTAAAAAGAACCTCCGAGGAATCATTGCTCGCGTTCTGAAATCGACAGGATTCCCTGCTACGGCAGCGTTTTTGGACGACATGAAGAATCTCGGATTCGAAAACGCAACGACGGCTGGCCTAACATTCTCTATTGCCGACATTGTTATTCCGGACGAAAAAATTCGTTTGATTGAAGAAGCAACGGTTGAAGTTGAAAAAGCTCGCGGAAACTACGCGATGGGTTTTATCACGGAGAATGAGCGATACAACCAAGTTATTGACATTTGGACGCGTATTAACAACCAAGTTTCTGAAGTTCTTTTTGATACGCTCAAGAAAGACCGCGACGGATTTAACGCCATTTATATGATGGCCGATTCCGGTGCTCGTGGTTCGAAAGAGCAGATCAGGCAGCTAGGTGGTATGCGCGGTTTGATGGCTAAACCACAGAAAAGTTTAGTTGGTAGTGCTGGCGAGATTATTGAAAACCCGATTATTTCCAACTTTAAGGAAGGTTTGACGGTTCTCGAATACTTTATTTCAACGCATGGGGCCCGTAAAGGTCTAGCTGATACGGCTTTGAAAACGGCAGATGCTGGATATTTGACCCGTCGTCTTGTGGACGTGGCTCAGGACGTAACCATTAAGGAATCGGACTGTGGATCACTTCGAGGAATTCGGATTTCAGCTCTAAAAGACAACGAGGATATCGTTGAACCGTTGGCAGACCGAATACTGGGACGTGTCTCGGTTCACGATGTCAAGGATCCGCTTACTGGCGATACATTGGTAATTGCCAATGAGATGATCGACGAAGAAAAGGCTCGTTCAATTGCGGAGACCTCTATCGAAGAAGTCGAAATTCGCTCTGTTCTTACATGCGAATCGCGCCGCGGTGCATGTGCATTATGTTATGGACGTAACCTAGGTTCAAACCGCATGGTTGAAGCTGGTGAAGCTGTCGGTGTAATTGCAGCGCAGTCCGTCGGTGAACCAGGAACACAGTTAACGCTTCGTACCTTCCACATCGGGGGAACGGCGAGCCGTATTTCTGCTGAAAGTACTGTTCAGACGAAGTTTTCGGGTAAGGTAGTTTTCGAAAATCTGCGTACAGTAGAATTTGAATCCGGCGATGACTCCAAAGACGTGGTTCTTTCACGTCAAGGTGAGATCAAAATTGTTGACGCCTCCGATGGAAATCGCCAACTTATTTCTCACCTCATTCCTTACGGCGCTGAAGTGCTGATCAAAGAAGGAGACATGGTCGAGAAGGGTAGTGTATTGGCTGCTTGGGATCCGTACAACTCCGTCATTATGTCGGAATTTGCCGGTACCGTTAGTTACCAAGATATTATTGAAGGTGTGACTTTCCGTGAAGAGTCTGATGAACAGACTGGGTACAAAGAGAAGGTCGTCATCGATACGCGTGAGCGCTCAATGACTCCGGCCATCCTTATTAAGGGAAAAGATGGGACTGAACGTGAATATCCGCTACCAATCCGGGCGCGTATTCAGGTGGATGCTAAATCGAAGGTTCAAGCTGGACGAATTCTGGTTAAGATCCCTCGTCAATCTGCCAAAACCCGAGATATCACAGGTGGTCTACCACGTGTTACTGAATTGTTTGAAGCAAGAACACCCAGCGATCCGGCTAAAGTTAGCGAGATCGATGGTGTCGTAACATTTGGTGGTCGTAAACGTGGATCACAGGAAGTTATTGTAACGAGCCGCGATGGTACGGAATCTAAAACGTATCTAGTTTCGCTCACAAAGCACCTTCTTGTTCACGAGAATGACTTTGTTAGAGCGGGTGTGCCTCTTTCCGATGGTCAAGTTGCCCCACATGACATATTGGCCATTATGGGCCCTCGTGCTGTGCAGGAATACTTGGTCAATGAAATCCAGGAAGTTTATCGATTGCAGGGTGTTACGATCAACGACAAGCACATTGAGTGTATTGTTCGCCAGATGATGCAAAAAGTCCGTGTTCTAGACGCTGGTGATACCAACTTGCTAGAGGACAATGACGTAGATCGTTTCGTTTTGGAAGAAATGAACGACAATCTCTACGACAAATTTGTAGTCACCGATCCAGGAGATTCCGATCTTGGGATTGGGGAAGTGATAGATCGTAGACGTTTGCGCGAAGTGAATTCTGACATGAAGCGTCAAGATAAGCGGGAAGCATCTGTCCGTGATGCCCAACCAGCGGTTGCCGAACCGGTGTTGTTAGGTATCACTCAAGCAGCTCTTGCTACTGACTCCTTCATTTCGGCCGCATCCTTCCAGGAAACGACGAAGGTGCTTACAGAAGCAGCGATTGCAGGCAAAATGGATCCACTCTACGGACTCAAGGAAAACGTTATCGTTGGGGCGCTCATTCCAGCAGGAACGGGACAACGTCAGTTTAAAGATATCGTGGTTGGGTCTCAGACAGAGTTGGACGAACTACAAGCAGCAATTAGTGGCGATGGCGCCAATGCTACCGTGGTGACTCCTTGACGAGATAGGTTGCCTGGCTGATTTTGTGTCAGCATTTGTGTAACGCTATTCTTGTCCGATATACGTAAGGCCGCGGGTGATAAGTGATTTATGATCATCTATCACCCGCGGCCTTCTTCGTTCTTATCAGATCCTTAACACGGTTTATGCATCCGTAGACGGCTAGGCTCGTACAGCCATAAATGACGGATACGATCAAATGCTAAAAGATATCTACACAACATTTGGAGGGGTTGGCGCATTTATTGTTGCCATATCGCTCTGTTTAATCGCTTTAACGTGGTTGCTGGCATTAACTGGTACGGTTATGCGAAGCATGGATCTTTGGAAAAAATCGGGGCTTTTTATTCTTTTAGCCATTGTTCCACCCGCTTCTGTTGCGGTTCTCGTTGCTTTTTTAATCAATGACCGTCGCTTTTCGCCGGTGGTTACCGTAAAAAACAGTTCATTAGGAAGTACTCCTCATACCAAGCGATTTCCGTAAACACCAATTGTCGCAATTGGAACCTGGTGAAGATCAATAACTTCCCGAACCTGATCCGCTAATTTTCAACTATTTGGCTTCGTTTAAACAATGGATGCCAATGGCTGATACAATTTCTCGTTGAAATGTGCCGCCGGTGGGCAGATTTAACAATTCGTTCTTAACAACTAGCGTAGATGAGCCCCCTCCGTCAAGGTTAATTGCCGAAACTGATCCTATGGCCTTCATTAGGCTCGCCAATTCACCCAAAGAGACACCCCGACTATTTCGTTGCCTGCCATCAACTACCATTAACAATAGTTTTCCATCTTCATCGATGCCAGCAGCTGTTCGCGGATGAACATCCGGAATCGTCGTTCCAAAGAAAACTTCTTCGTTTACCGAAATTGCGACCTGTCCATCTACCACCAGGGCGGGCCCTGCTTCAACTGCGTCGAGGATCGGCCAATAGCGTGAGTTTTCGGATGAACCAATTGCACCTGGAGTACCCAGTGTATTGGCGACTGGGCTATCCCAGATAAAAACGGAGTCTGCCTTGGAAGAAACCCAGCCAATTGCTGGTTTATTATTTTCATCAAAACCAATCGCGGATCGCCGGACTGGATACCTGATTTCATCCTTAATGATGCCGGGTGTAGCAGAATGGACAAGGCTTCCATCAGCTTTCAAGAGTCCAATGTGAGAGTACACGTCTTTTTCAACTTTGAAGTAGCCTCCGTTTACAATCACGCAAGCACCCGACTGTAGAGCAAAATCTGTCGCAGACTGCCTCCCGTCGGTATCATTGGAGGACAACACTTCAATATCGATTTCCGGAGCAGACAGATCTACTTTCACGAACCAGGCCTTGAGTGGCATATTTTCATCTTCTCCTTCCCAAACTTGGATGGCGGTGGGCATTCCGGCCTTTTCTGTGTCTAGTTTTTGCCATGACACATTTAACACGCTTATTCCATTGGCCGGTTTTTCTTGTGCGCAACTCGATACAAGTACGCAGCAGGTTAGTGCGAGGCAAATCCGGTAAATCATTTGAAAATTGTGCACGTCAGACAGGATAAAATGGGCATCAATAGAAATTTGAGGTTACATCCAAATGTACGGCCTTTTTGTGTAACTCAATTCTTTGTTTTCCGTGCAAACTAATTCAGTATTGGAGGTGTCCAATTACCGTACCCGCGATACATGAACCAACGCGACTTTGTCGCACCCCTTGGTATTTTGGGCTATTAGTCTTTTATTACTTATGATGAGACGCCAAGCACTTGCGGGAGTTAATACGATCAACTAACTTAACGGTGTTAATCATTTTGCTAATCCGTCGCTTTACGGCACCGTTATGTCAAGAGATCCTGATTCCGGTCTACAACGTATTATTCTAGACACGGCTCGTCAACTCCTTACAACCGTTGGATATGCTCAGCTATCCATGCGCAAAATCGCAAATAAAATTGGATACAGCGCGACAAGTATTTACTTGTATTATGGAAATAAAGATGAGTTAGTTCACGCGTTGATAGACGAAGGGGTCGATTTGCTCTATGAAGAACTAAAAGCGGCCAACGAAAAAAGTAAAGATCCTCTCGAGCGGCTTCGGGATATGTGCGTGGCATATATCAGATTCGGTCTGGATCGGCCTGAGTACTACGAAATCATGTATGTGCTACATCCAGAATACATAACTCGGTATCCCGCCGAGAAATACAGAAAAGCTCGACGAAACTTGGAAATGATGGCTTCGGCAATCACGGACGGAGTTATCGGTGGCAAATTCGAATCAACTGATCCCGTGCTTAGTGCAAATATGGCTTGGGCACAGCTGCACGGAGGGGTCACATTGTTAAGTTCAGAACGAGTAGATAAGCGATTTTCTGAGGATACGTTGATCCGCGCATCATGCAGTCAGATCATTCGTTCCCTTCTTGTCAATCCAAAGTCTGTGGAGGTATAATTTTGGTTGATCGAATCAATATTGCTAAAAATGTTGGAAGGGAGTCTTGGCTAGGCCGAACGCTTCCATCCTTGATTTTTCATACTCGAGCAGTATTTCCCAATGATTCGGCATTTATTGGTTGGGAAAAAGGATCTTGGAAGTCTTTTTCTACAGATCAATTTATTGATTTATCGGAGGAATTTGCGCTCGGTCTATTGCAGATTGGACTGCAACCTGGGGACCGTGTAGCACTGTATCTAGAAAGTGATGTCTATTTCTGTCTTTCGGATATGGCCTGTCTAATCGCCGGATTAGTTGATGTGCCAATATATTTGACTAACTCTCCGGAAACCATTCGTTATGTATTGGATCATGCCGACGCACATGCCATTATAACGTCAGATAGCACGAAATTAGAAGAATTGAAGACAGCATTAGGTGAAGACTCATCCGTTCGCAGGGTGATAGTTTTGGATTCCGATGCTAAACGCGACGCCGAATTGCTTCCAAATTCGATTCAACAATTTACTTTTGATGACGTCTGCGGTTTGGGAAAAGCGAAATTGGGGCAAAATGCGGAATTGGGTCGAGATTTGTGTGATAAACTGGACCCTAGTGATCTGGCAACTATAATCTACACGAGTGGAACGACCGGGGCCCCAAAAGGCGTAATGCTCACGCATGAAAATATTAGCTCAAATGCGTTGATGGCCTATGCTGGAATGGATGGATATCGGTCGGGGGCCGGCGGAGAGATTATGTTGTCCTTTCTTCCTCTCACGCACGTGTTTGCGCGAACCCTGTATTATGGTGCGCTGGCGCACGGAACCAGTATCTATTTTTCACATCCAGATCGATTAGTCGAGGACTTGGCCTTTGTGAAGCCCACAATACTACCAACAGTGCCGCGTATTTTGGAGAAAGTATACGCCCGAATTATCGCGCGGACGGGCGCCATGAGTGGTGTTGGAGGGAAAATAGCAAAATGGGGCCTTTCTAGAGCTCAATCTTCTGGGAAAACTAAAAAAGGATTATTTCACAAGACTGCAGATCAGCTAGTCTTTAAAAAATGGAGAGCCATTCTTGGGGGACATATTCGTTTTGTGATTAGTGGTGGCGCAGCTCTGAATGCAGAAATAGCAAGCGTGTTTGAGCAGGCTGGAATTGCCATATTGCAAGGTTATGGTCTTACTGAAACCAGTCCAGTAATCACGTTCAACCGACCCAACGCAAATCGACTTGGGACGGTGGGGCAACCTCTTGAATTTGTTGAGTTGAAAATTGCGGAAGATGGTGAGATCATTACTCGTGGACCACACATCATGGCTGGGTATTTTCGAGATGAGCAAAAAACAAAAGAGGTGATCGACAAAGATGGCTGGTTTCACACGGGAGACATCGGTCAACTTAGCGAAGACGGCTATTTAACGATCACAGATCGGAAAAAGGACCTGTTCAAACTTTCGACCGGCAAATATGTGACGCCGCAGCCTCTGGAAAACGCATTGGCGATAGAGCCGCTAATTGATCAAGCGGTCGTTATCGGAGAAGGGCACAAGTTTGCCTCGGCCTTGATCTTCCCTAATCCAGAACATCTTCGATTGCTTGCCAAATCGTTGCGTATTCCGTCCGATGCGGACTTCAATGTTCTAGTTTCCAATGAGTTGGTGATCGGCGCCGTGGGGAAGTTGGTCGCCCGCTGTAACCAAGACGTTCCTCACTGGTCAACTATTAAGCGGTTTCGCATTATTCCAGGCGAACTGACTGTTGAAAATGAACTTTTAACTCCAACGCTAAAAGTGAAACGAGCGTCAGTTAAAAAATTGTATTCCGACATCATCTTAGAAATTTATCAAGATGAAAATGTCGACGACCTCAAAGAGGAAAAACTATGACAGATCCGTTGAATAGGAGTTATTTCAACCCATTTAAAAGGGTTGCGGTTCTTGGAGCAGGGACTATGGGAGCACAAATAGCCGCTCATTTTGCCAATGCCGGGCTTTTCGTCGAATTGTTAGATATTCCGGGCTCAGGAGCAAATCGAAATGAGGTGGTCGAGAAGGCGTTTAAAAGAATGACTTCATTGCGACCAAATCCATTATTTTCTTCAAACTCAGCCTCTCGGATTCGTTTAGGCAATTTTGACGATCACATAGATCGATTAGGCAATGTGGATTGGGTAGTTGAGGCGGTCGTAGAAAGGTTAGACATAAAAGCGGCCCTTTTTGAGAAGGTTGAGACCGCGGTTTCTGAAACCGCCATTATTTCTACTAACACGAGTGGAATTCCCATTCGACTAATTGCTGAGGGCCGAAGCCCGTCTTTTCAAAGTAGATTCTTGGGGACCCATTTTTTTAATCCTCCCCGCTACTTAAAGCTCTGTGAGATCATTGCTAGCCCTGAAAGCGATCCTTCTGTCATACAAAGAGTGGCTGAATTCGTACGAGTGCACCTCGGGAAAGGGGTTGTTCATGCCAAAGATTCACCTTATTTCATCGGAAACCGAATTGGAATCTATGCCTTGATGCTCGCCATGAAGGAGCGCAGTCAGTATGGATTTTCAATGGAAGAAGTAGATGTGCTGACTGGGGTATTAGTGGGACATCCAAAATCAGCCACCTTTCGGACGGCGGATGTAGTTGGTTTGGACGTGATGAAAGCAGTTATCTCGAATTTGAAAGAGGCTGTGCCACATGATGAGTCTCAGGCTGAATTTACCCTACCGAAGGAACTTGAGAACCTGGTAAAAACAGGTCACCTGGGCTCCAAAACGAAGTCTGGATACTATCAGAAGGTCGGCCCCGATATTCTGTCTCATGACGATGCCTCCGACTCGTATATGGCTTCTGGTGCCGTTCAGCTGCCTGGAGTTTCAGACTTAGGCAAAATCCGAGGTCTTGGAGACCGGTTAAAGGCTCTTTTTTCGGATGAAGGTCGAGTCGGGGATTCCTTCCGCCGGACAACTCTGGGCACATTAGCCTATGCAGCCCGTCGAATTCCTGAAGTATCGGACAGTCCGTTAGAAGTAGACAATGCTATAAAGTGGGGATTTGGATGGGAAATGGGCCCTTTCGAAATTTGGGATGCAATTGGGTTTGATGAAGTTGTGGGCGGGATGCAGGCCCTTCAATTGGAATTGCCCTTGTGGATCGGGCAAATGAAGAGTGGTTCGTTTTATCAATTAGATTCCGTGTATCGCCCCGAAACTCAGACTTTTGAAGCGCGTGCCAAATCAAAAGATGAAGCAATCTATTCGTCTGAAACTGAAATAATTTCAGAAAGTGAACACACCGTTCTGCGATATTTAACCCGAGATGTGGCGATCCTTGAGTTCAGATCGAAAGCAAATACTCTGGGAAATGGTGTAGTTGCTGATTTGGTAAAGGCGGTACGAACTGTTGAGCGGGACGCCTCCCTGAAAGGGTTGATCGTGGCCAATACGGGTACCAATTTTTCGGTTGGCGCCAACCTTGGAGAGGTCGGAGTGGCCTTGATGGCAGGTAAAATTGCCATGATAGATGCTGCAGTCAGACAGTTCCAAATGGCGATGGAAGTTGTCAGAAATAGTCTCAAACCCGTCGTAGTAGCTGGGCATGCTAGGGTATTGGGAGGCGCCACGGAGATGATCATGTCATGCCGCTCTCCTCTTGCGGTTGCCGAAACGTATATGGGGCTAGTTGAGTTGGGAGTTGGACTTATTCCAGCTGGAACGGGTTGTTTGAGGCTGATGGAACAAGCGTCGGTTCGATCTGGGACTGATCGTCCAAGTGATATCCAGACGCATCTTGCGGCTTCTTTTCAGCAGGTTGCCATGGCAAAAGTGTCCTCAAGTGCCGCAGAGGCGGTTCAGATGGGTTATTTGCCTGTGCATGCTCCTATAGTTATGCGAGAAGAAAGAAGATTCGCGGTGGCAGCAGCAATGATTCGGCAGATGGTCGACATTGGGTACTTGCCCCCCGTCGATTTGCAAGAGGTACACGTTCTTGGGGCGCCTGGGAGAGCCGCGTTTGAGTCAATGGCTTTTCAAATGCATCAAGGCAAATTCATTTCGGATTATGATCTTGAATTGGCCAATCGGCTTGCATTCGTAATGACCGGCGGCGACTTACCCGGCGACGCCTTCGTACCGCGCGAATATATTTTGGACCTCGAAAGAGAAACCTTTATGAGTCTGTTGGGAGAGAAAAAAACTCAAGATCGGATTCGTCACCTGTTGGAAACTGGAAGTCCACTCCGCAATTAAGAATAAAATACCATGCAGATCAAAGACGCATATATTGTTGATGCCGTTCGTAGCGCGGTCGGACGAGCAGGGAAGGGCACATTAAGCCGAACGCGGCCAGAAGCGATGGGAGGGGACGTTATTCAGGCCTTGTTGGCAAAGTACCCTTCGTTTCCCGCTGATCGCATAGATGATGTACTAATAGGGTGTGCCATGCCAGAAGGTGCCCAAGGGATGAACATGGGACGGCTGATTGCCCAAAAGGCCGGACTACCCGACTCGGTTCCGGGAGCTACGGTTAACCGATTTTGTTCTTCAGGATTACAAACCATTGCTCTAGCATCTCAGTCTATTGCCACAGGAATGGCCAGTGCCATCGTCGCAGGTGGGGTGGAATCTATGAGTTTGGTACCAATGACTGGATTTTATTATCAACCGGATCCAGATCTAATCAAGACAGATGCCAATGTTTACGTATCAATGGGGAATACGGCTGAAAATGTAGCTGAAAAATTTCAGGTCTCCAGGATTGATCAAGATGAATTTGCCCTGCGTTCGCATCAAAAGGCAATCAATGCGGTGGATTCTGGGGTGTTTAGCGATGAAATTGTCCCTCTTACGGTTCGTAGTGTCGACTTTGAATCAGGAAAGCGCCAAGAAAAAACATTTATTTTCGATCATGATGAAGGGCCTCGTCGAGACTCAAGTGCAGAAGCGCTTGCCTCTTTAAGGCCTGTTTTTAGAAAAGGAGGCTCGGTTACGGCTGGGAATTCGTCTCAGATGTCCGATGGTGCTGCTGCTGCTCTCCTTGTCGGGGAGTCGCAATTGAAAGAGTATGGACTCCGTCCAATGGCGCGTTTGGTTTCTTTTGCCGTCGCAGGTGTGGCGCCGGAGTTAATGGGAATTGGACCTATTGAAGCGGTTCCAAAAGCCCTGAAACTAGCCGGATTGAAAATATCGGATATTGGCTTGATTGAGCTCAATGAAGCTTTTGCTTCCCAGTCACTGGCAGTTATTCGACAACTGAATCTAAACCCGGAAATCGTGAATGTGCACGGTGGGGCAATAGCTCTGGGACATCCTCTAGGCTGTACCGGGGCAAAATTGACTGCCACTCTATTGCATGAAATGATTCGGCGCAAAGTGCGCTATGGGTTATGCACGATGTGTATTGGAGGAGGGATGGGTGCCGCAGGAATATTTGAAAACCTTCAGTTATAAGTATCGCTGAGCTGCTTCGATTTGAAGCCTCAAAAGTTAACTCGATTAGATCGGAAATGAACATGGACGTACCTTTTTACGGCTTTTTTGAACAATTAATACCCGATTGGGCGCTTATTGTAGCGCTGATCTTAACCATTCTCCATTTTGGGTTTTATGGTTATGGGATTCGCATGTGGATCGCAGCTTCTGCTGTGTTTTTGTATGGTTGCGGTGCAGGGATAGCCTTATGGATTGTTTTGGCGGTGGTGCTTGTTATTTTTGGGCTTCCCTTCGTGCGCAGAGTACTCAGCAGTGGCATAATGAAAATGCTGGAGGCATTACATTTTCTACCTACGATCTCAAAAACGGAACAAGAGGCCATTGATGCCGGCACAACCTGGATAGAAGGTGAGCTTTTTTCTGGTCGCCCAGATTTCAAACGGATATTGGCCGAAGACTATCCTGGACTTACGGCCGATGAACAAGCGTTTATTGATGGTCCTACTCAAGAAGTTTGTGACGCCACCGTCGATTGGGAGGTGTTCCAAAGGAGAGATTTATCACCTCAAACGTGGGAATTACTCAAAAAACACCGATTTTTTGGAATGATTATTCCAAAAGAATACGGAGGTTTGGGTTTTTCAGCTTCTGCTAACAGCGCTGTCGTGGGCAAAATGAGTTCCGCTAACGCAGTGCTGGGAATTACAGTTATGGTACCAAATTCGTTGGGACCGGCTGAGTTGTTGATTCACTACGGCACTGAAGAGCAAAAAAACTACTATCTCCCACGACTTGCATCTCACGAGGAAATCCCTGCTTTTGCGCTTACCGAACCCAACGCTGGATCAGATGCTGGGGCAATGGAAGCCAGGGGCGAAATTTTTAAAGGTGAAGATGGAAGGCTCCAAATTCGGCTCAATTGGAGTAAAAGATATATTACTTTAGCGCCTATTTCTACCGTGCTGGGCCTCGCTTTTAAATTATATGATCCTGAAAATTTGTTAGGAAGAGGAGCTAGCCTTGGAGTAACCTGTGCTCTGATTCCAACAGACAAGCCGGGTGTAGATAATGGCCACCGACACGATCCTTTAGGAATTCCATTTTATAATGGACCGACGTACGGTCACGATGTGATTGTCGATCTAGAAAAATCTGTAATTGGAGGGGTTGCTGGGGTTGGTCGTGGTTGGAGAATGTTAATGGAATCGTTGGCTGCAGGAAGAGGGATATCACTTCCGGCTGTCGGCACGTTCGGTACCAAAAAAGTAGCTCGTGTTGCTGGGGCTCATTCGGTAGTAAGAAAACAATTTGGCCTTTCAATTGGTCGCTTTGAAGGTATTGAAGAGCCTTTAGCGCGAATTGGCGGCTATTCTTATTTGTTAGAAGCTGCCCGGTGTTATACCAATGGGGCGTTGAATAAAGGTGCCAAACCGGCTGTAGTAACTGCCATCATGAAATATAACGCCACTGAACTTTTCCGGCAGGCGATTGATGACGGAATGGATATACTTGGCGGAAATGCGATTTCGCGCGGTCCAAGAAATGCTTTGGCGCATGCATACATAAATACGCCCATCGGAATTACTGTGGAAGGAGCCAATATCTTGACCCGAACCCTTATTATTTTCGGTCAGGGTGCGATTCGGTCTCATCCATGGGTGCTTAAAGAAATCAATGCTCTGGCCGCGAATGACGTAAAAGCCTTCGATAGTGCATTTTGGTGCCATATTGGGATGATTTTTCAAAATACGTTTCGTTCTGTTTTGTTGTCCTTGACGCGCGGACACTTGGCGGGATCTCCGGTCGGCGGACCATCAGCTCGATATTTCAGGAAATTGGCCTGGGCCTCAGCATCGTTTAGCATCATGGCGGATATGTCCTTGGGATTAATGGGCGGCACGTTGAAGCGAAAAGAAATGATAACTGGACGATTTGCAGACATCCTTTCTTGGATGTATTTGGCATCTGCAACTTTGGTTAGATTTGAATCCGAAGGTCGGCGCAAGGAGGATTTACCATTGTTCAATTGGGCCATGGATACCGCGTTTTACCAGATGCAAGTGGCGTTTGATAACCTCTTCACGTCGTTACGGCTACCCATAATTAGCTGGTTTTTGCGAGGGCCTGTTGGAATATGGTCGAGGATGAATCGTTTATCGGCCGGTCCACGAGACAAAGACGTGCACCTAGTAGCGCAAATCTTGCAAACCCCGGGCGAACATAGGGACCGTCTAACAGATGGTATTTATGTCCCTGAGTCTCCGGAGCGACCAGTTGGACGATTGGACCGAGCAATGGCTGCGAGTGTAAAAGCGGAAGACTTTTCTGCAACGGTTAAGAAAGCTGTTAAAGCCAAGACATTGCCGCGTGGGGATTTGAACACCCAGTTAAAAACCGCTGTAGAATTAGGTTTGATTAGCGCCGATCAGTCAGATTTGATAAAATATGCCGAAGAGCTGAGGGATGATGCCGTTCAAGTGGACTCGTTTACACTTGAGGAGTACCTGAGAACCGCCATTCATTGAAATAAAGGTTGAATAAGAGAAGTTTTATGCGCATTTGTGGAAAGGTTGAAGGGCTTTGTCGGCCAATTATTCGGAATAGAGCTGAATATTGTATATATTGCAGTCTACTACAGTGATGATATTGACAATTCCAGATTCCCAATGGCTACTCAAGCAATGAATGACAGCTGGTCTCGCGTCGTTGACCAGATTAAATCTATCTGGGGCGATCAAGAATTTGCTGAAGATGAAATTAAGAAAGCTCGTGGCAGCCTACCCAAGATGGTAGTGCTAATACACGAAAAAACCGGCGAGCCGAAACCTGACATTACAATGAAAATCGCAGCATTCCTGTAAAGAAATTCTCCCCGATTGATTTTTAGAGCTCGGCCTTTTAGGCCGAGCTCTTTTTATATTGTACCAAACCTATCGTACCAACCTTTTAGTGAGAAGGTTTTTGTATCGTATTACGCACGTCAATAAACGCTAATTATGGCGTTTAGAACCGGGTTACCTGCAATAACAGCATGAACGAGTTTGAACCAAATCGCACTGTCGGAGCCGCAGCAGATCCTGAAAAGGCTAAGTATGCGTCTCGGGTTTCTGGGTATCTCGCCCTTATGAAAGAATACGCCAGTCGGATGGCCCGAATTCAGGAAGGGGGAGGGAAAGATCGACAAGAACGGGAGCATAAACGAGGCAAAATGTTGCCGAGGGAGCGAATAGCTGCTCTAGTTGATCCTGATTCAGTCTTTCAAGAAATTGGTACCTTTGTGGCAGAGGACATGTACGAGGAAGAAGGTGGTTGTCCAGGCGGCGGAACGGTGATGGGAACAGGCCACGTTAGTGGACGACTCTGCATGATAGTAGCTAATGATGCCACGGTAAAGGCGGGAGCATGGTTTCCTATTACAGCCAAAAAAAATCTTCGGGCCCAGGAGATAGCGCTTGAAAACTGCCTCCCAATTATCTATTTGGTTGATTCTGCCGGGGTATACTTACCAATGCAGGACGAAATCTTTCCAGACCGGGAGCACTTCGGTCGGATATTCAGAAATAATGCGATCCTATCAAGTCGCGGGATCCCCCAGATTGCTGCTGTGATGGGGAGCTGTGTCGCAGGCGGAGCATATCTTCCGATAATGAGCGACGAAGCGCTTATCGTAGATGGAACAGGTTCTATATATTTGGCCGGTCCATTTTTAGTCAAGGCAGCGATTGGTGAAACTGTCGATTCAGAGACGCTGGGAGGTGCTGCCACCCATTCAGAAATTAGCGGCGTAACTGATTACAGACTCCCAGACGACGCAACCTGTCTAACTACGATTCGTGATCTGGTATCTCGAATGGCCGAGCGGCCAAAGGCTGCATTTGACCGAATAGCATCTAAATCACCCGCGTTTGATGCTTCAGAACTCTACGGTATTATGCCTTTAAGTGGGGCAGAACCGTATGACATGTTTGATGTCTTGGGACGAATAATTGACGCCTCTTCCTGGACCGAATACAAAGCAGGGTATGGTAAGACGCTATTAACCGGATACGCTCGTATCGACGGATGGAGTGTGGGAATCGTGGCCAACCAAAGAGAGCTTGTAAAAGCGCGCGCGGGTGTAAAGGCAGGTACCGATGAACTTCAGGCAGGCGGTGTCATCTACTCAGATTCGGCCGACAAAGCAGCTCGCTTTATCATGAACTGCAACCAAAAAAAGATTCCGCTTGTTTTTATACAGGACGTCTCCGGATTTATGGTGGGCTCAAGGGCAGAGCAGGGTGGAATCATTAAGGACGGGGCCAAAATGGTGAGTGCCGTTTCGAATTCAGTGGTACCAAAATTTACTATCATAGTTGGTAACTCATATGGTGCTGGCAATTACGCAATGTGCGGAAAAGCCTTTGATCCTCGGATGATCTGCGCGTGGCCGACAGCCAGAATTGCCGTAATGGGCGGCGCTCAGGCCGCAAAAACACTTCTTCAGATTCAGAAAGCAAAACGTGTTCGAGCTGGTCAAGTTTTATCTCAGGAAGCAGAGAATGAACTTCTAGCTGAAATCACAGCGAGATACGACAGCCAAACCTCTCCTTATTATGCGGCTGCGCGCTTGTGGGTGGATGAAATTATTGAACCAAGCACTACGCGCGATTGGATTTCGCGAGGTATGGAAATCGCGTCCCATAATCCGGATATTGCGCCCTTCAATCCGGGTGTAATTCAAACTTAGAGAATATTTCAAACGTCAGTCTGAGCAACGATTTGTTCGTGTTTTTATACCAGTTTCGATAAACAATATTCAACAATGTCCGACACAATCTGGAAAAAAGAAATAAGTATTGAGATCTTGAATTCGCTCAGCGCCCAGACAATGGTGGACCGAATTGGGATTCGTTTTATCGAAATTGGACCGGACTATATCAAGGCATCTATGCCCGTGGATTCGCGAACCCACCAGCCTTTAGGATTGCTGCACGGAGGGGCTTCGGCAGCCTTGATCGAGACGATGGGAAGTGTTGGGGCAACTTGGTGTGTAGGACCGGACGAATACTGCGTTGGACTAGAAGTTAATGCCAATCATGTACGTTCGGTACGCTCCGGTGAGGTTATTGGAACGGCAACTTCCATTCATCGAGGATCTCGGATTCAAGTTTGGCAAATCGAAATTCGAACGGAGGATGGAAAACTGGTTTCTACTGGTCGAATTACACTAGCTGTTTTATCAAACAGCCGCGAGGCCAAGTAGCTGTTAGTTCATTGAGCAGTCCGCTCAGCTATGTGCTCAACTAGCAGCCCGCTCAAGTACCAATGTGTTCAACTACCAATGAGGTCAACTAGCAGTTCGATTAATTGGCTGTTAGGTATTGAACAGAAAAAAGGCAGTCTACAATCTGTCCATACTTTGTCGACCGTAAAGCCAGCTTTTGTAGCAAGATCTTCGAAGCCATTCAAGGTATACTTGTGTGAATACTCGGTGAGAATCGTCTCCCCTTGGTCAAAAGAATAATCACTCCCGTTGATGGTGATCACTTGCTCCACAGTTGACTCCAAAAACATTTCAATACGGTGATTTTGGAAATTGTATATGGCACGGTGTTCAAACGTGTCTAAGTCGAAGGCAGATCCTATGCGGTCATTGATATGCAAAAGAATGTTCTTGTTGAATTCCGCAGTGACACCATTTAAATCATTGTAGGCAGATTCGATTACGCCTTTGTCTTTTTCAAGATCAACTCCAATCAGAAGTCCGCCACCCACGCCTACCAAAGTGTGAACCCGCTTCAAGAATTCAATGGCAGATGCTGTTTTGAAATTCCCAATAGTAGAACCTGGAAAAAATGCGGTAATATGACTTCCTGGATCAGGGCTAAGATCAAGATGTACAGTTTGAGAATAATCTGCACACACAGGGAGCACCTTCATCTCTGGGTGGATGGCCAAAATGTTTGACGCGGCATCTAGGAGGTGCTCCCGAGAAATGTCGATGGGGACATATGCGTCAATTTGGGGAATCGCATCTAGTAGCAGGCGAGTTTTTGTGCTGCTTCCGCTTCCATACTCAACCAATATTACAGACTCACCGAGGAAGTGTTGGATCTCATCAATATTGTCGCCCAAAATCGATAATTCACTGCGGGTGGGGTAGTATTCGTCAAGCTCACAAATTAAGTCGAATAGAGCAGATCCACGCTTGTCATAGAAGTATTTCGAGGGGAGGGTTTTTTGATCTTGAGACAGACCGTCAACGACATCACTTAGGAGTGTATTGGTGTCAGGATGCAAATCAAGGTACAAAGTGGGAAGTAAAATCATTGTGAGAGTCTGTTGGCGAGTCTAAAAGATGAAAATTGCCAACGAGCACTAGCAGGAAAAAAGTTACGGTAGGTGCTCCTAATATGATCCGAAGGCGTTGCACAAGATCCCCCACGAAGGACGAATTGGTTGGCCATAAATTTCCCGTTGTATTCTCCAAGAGCACCTTCTACGGCCCTGTAGCCCGGATACGGAGAGTAGTGACTGTTTGTCCATTCCCAAGAGGATCCGAACATGTGAATTAGATCGGTGGGCAGTTCGGAGTCTTCAAATATTGGATAAAATTGGAAACGATCGGAATAGTGTCCTGTTTCCTGCTCCGCGCGTCTAGATGCGTGCTCCCATTCGAATTCTGTGGGCAATCTGTATCCAGCCCATCGAGCGTAAGCATCTGCCTCGTAATATGAAACATGTGTTGCGGGCGCGTTCAGATCCAATGGGATTTTTCCATAGAGCGTAAATTCAAACCACTCCCCGTCTTCTTCAATCCAATAGAACGGGTACCTCCAATGCTCATTTTGACACAACGCCCATCCCTCTGATAACCAATGCAAAGGATTTTCATATCCTCCGTCCTTGATGAAATCAAGCATTTCACGATTGGAAACAGGACGGTTTGCGAGTGCAAAGCGCTCCAAAAACTGCCGATGGACTGGACTTTCGTTGTCGTACGAAAAACCACTCGCCGTGTGGCCAATCGAAGCGTGGCCAATCGAAGTGATCCCTTCTTCAAATTCTACCCATCTAAACTCTGGTGTTAGAGCAGATTTGGGATGCGGACTCGTATCATATTTGGGAAACAGTGGGTTTGCGAAGAGGACATGTTTTATGTCTGTGACGAGTAGTTCTTGGTGTTGTTGTTCATGATTTATACCCACTTCTATCACGTATTCAGCTTCGTTTGACACAGAAGTGGACAAAAACTCCATCATGTGACTGTTTACGTAGTTCCGATAGTCAAACACCTCTTGAACAGATGGCCTCGATATCAATCCTCTTCGATCTCGAACATAACGCGCGCCTGCCTGAACATAGTACGAGTTAAACAAAAACGAATACGTGTCATTTAGAGAACGGTATTCAGGCACAAAGGCCTTCAATACAAACGTTTCAAAAAACCAAGTGGTATGAGCGAGATGCCATTTTGTGGGGCTTGCATCACTCATTGACTGAACAACGAAGTCTTCAATAGTCAAAGGTTTGCAGAGATCGACGGTTCGTTGACGAACACGCTCGTATCGGGCGGCAAGGTCAGTTGTCAAAGCAATCAGGTTTTTTGAAACAAGTCTTTTAAAGGGTTCCTATCTTCGAACTAATCAGACTTTGATAGAGCAAAAACGTTACAATAATACTGTATGCAAAGGCAAGAAACGTGTTCACATTGGTCAGTCATTGCTATGTTGGCTTGCGTGACTCAAACGGCGATAGTCCTGTCTGGTTGCTCCGGGCCCCTAACTGCCAAGCAATCCGCCCTGACGGCATCATCGAAATATGCTCATGGTGATGTTAGGACCATTAATATTCCCGGAACCCAAGTTCAATTTAATATGGTGTTTGTGCAGGCGGGTAAGTACGAGGTTGGTAGCCCCGAAACGGAAGAAGGCCGTTCCGGCGACGAAGGACCAAGGCATAACGTAGCACTTTCCGGATATTGGATTGGCCAATTAGAGCTAACGGATGAAGAATACGCTGTTTTTCGATATCCAGATCGGGACGCAGACACAACAGCTGTGCCAGGCGCGGTTTACAGCGTAGATGGTGTATCGCGTCCGAGCCCACCGTATGAGGATCCGGCATTTGGAATGGGCGGCTCGGGTAAGCCTGCCGTCGGCATGACTCAGTGGGGCGCTTTACATTACGCACATTGGCTAACTGAAAAAACCGGGATATTTTTCCGTCTTCCCACAGAAGCAGAGTGGGAAACGGCCTGCAGAGCAGGGTCAGATGATATTTTTGGGTTTGGCGATGATGCGTCTAAATTGACAAATTTTGCGTGGAATGAAGCGAACAGCTCAGATAAACTGCAGAATGTGGGGGAAAAAGAGCCCAATCCCTGGGGACTTTTTGACATGCATGGCAATGCGGCCGAATGGACTATGGATGAATATCAATCAGACTATTATTCCTCTTTCGATACTGACGGGGCTATTGATCCATGGAGTTTGCCAACCAGATTACATCCTAGGACGGTCAGGGGTGGCTCTTTTTATGACGGCGCTTCCGACATGAGATGCGCAACGAGGTTAGAGTCCACGCTGAATTGGAAACGAAGGGATCCTCAAATTCCCAAAAGTTTTTGGTGGAATACCGATGCACCGTTTCTTGGATTTCGTCTCGTTGCTCCCGAACAAGGAATGTCGGCCGAAGATCAGATTGAATTCTGGACACTCGTCTTAGGAGAGTAGATCGAATCAGATCGTTTTGTGTTTCTACAATTCAAGCCTTGGCGAGTGCTTTTGACCCATCCTCGAATTTGAACTGGAAATGATCCGCTCTGTGTTGGCACTATAGATCTCGTTCCATTACATTTCCCATAATCGCTTGGTTCAACGGCTCCTGAATTAGGAGTCTCGCAGCCCCATTGTTATGTCCATTTTGTCTTCTATCTGATTTGAACATGAAAGATCTATCTGCTCTACTTTCCCAAACCCGCCGTGACTTTATGAAAGCTGGATCCGCCGCCGTTGTAGGTTCGGTTGTGGCGTCCTCGTTTCCATTGTCTGCTAACGCGTTTTATTCGTCTGACGACGTCATTAAGATCGGAATAATTGGTTGTGGAGGTCGGGGTACCGGGGCCACGGTCCAGGCTTTGAGTACCAAAGAGAATATTAAATTGGTTGCAATGGCAGATGTTTTCAGCGACCGTCTTGAGGATAGTTACAGTGAAATAGTGGACCCAAAGGCAGACCATGCAGCTTCCGTTGCTGGCCGTGTAGACGTACCTGAGGAGCGTCGTTTTGTGGGCTGGGATGCCTACAAACAGCTCATTCCACTGGTGGATGTTGTCCTTATTGCAACCCCTCCCGGATTTAGACCTATTCATTTTGAAGCGGCCATCGCTGCAAACAAACACGTTTTCATGGAAAAACCGGTCGCCACGGATGCGCCGGGAATTCGAAGTGTTTTGGCTACGGCAGAAATTGCAAAACAGAAAAAGCTAAACGTAGTGGTTGGTTTGCAACGTCATTATCAGGACCAATACAGAGGATGGGTTGAGCGCATTCAAAACGGAATGATCGGCGATATCACTACATCGAGGGTATACTGGAATAGTGGTGGCGTTTGGGTTCGCGACCGTGCTGGATTAGAGGCCACGGCTGGGCGGAAACTAACGGAAATGGAATACCAGATGCGAAACTGGTACTATTTTACGTGGCTCTGTGGAGATCACATTGTTGAGCAGCACATTCATAATCTTGACGTTGGGAACTGGGTTAAGAATGCCTACCCTGTCCGAGCTCAAGGACAAGGTGGTCGTTTAGTCAGAAATGGCCCAGACCACGGGGAAATATTTGATCATCATTATGTAGAATATGAATATGCGGATGGTAGTCGCATGATTAGCCAATGTCGTCATATGCCCAATACAGCTAACCGAGTTACCGAAGAATTTCACGGCACAAATGGTACTGCTCCAAAACCCGGATTGCTCGTTTCTTCCAGTGGTCATACGCTCTATCAACACGAAGGCAGAAACGATAAAAATCCCTACCAGGTGGAGCACGACGAACTGTTTGCTGCCATTGCGGGTGGAGAATACAAATATGCCGATGCAGAAAATGGTGCTAAAGCAACCATGACAGCTATTCTAGGTCGCCTTTGTACCTATTCCGGTAAAGTTATCGAGTGGGATGAGGCCATGAATTCAACTATTTCTCTTATGCCAAAAACACTAGCTTGGGACGCCAATCCTCCAGTGATGCCAAATGCTCAAGGCATGTATCCAGTTGCTATTCCTGGCGAAACTGTCGTGGTGTAAAAAAGCGTCAAAAAGTAACATGAAGCGAAGAGATTTTGTTAAATCGGGCGTTATTGTCGGGGCAGGGTCTTTGGCGGGAAGTCCGACATTCCCAACGGTGAGTTCCAAAGGATCATTTAACCTCAATTATGCCCCTCACTTGGGCATGTTTGCCGTACACGCAGGAAAGGATCCAGTTGATCAACTAAATTTCATGGCCGACGAAGGTTTTACCGCCTTTGAAGACAATGGAATGCGAACTAGGTCCGTCCAAGTGCAGGAAGAAATGGCAGCGACTATGGCTCGTCGAGGCATTCAAATGGGTGTTTTTGTGGCCCACGAGATTTATTGGAACAAGCCAAATTTGACATCTGGAGACGTGTCGTTGCGGGAGGAATTTTTAGGATTTATTAAAGATTCCGTTGATGTCGCCAAAAGGGTGAATGCCACTTGGGCAACGGTTGTACCAGGGCACGTGGATCTTCGATTGGACATCGGATTTCAGACTGCAAACTTGGTTGAATCGTTGAAGCGAGCAAGCGAAATTCTAGAACCACATGGAATTGTAATGGTGTTGGAGCCGCTCAATCCACGCGATCATCCAGGGCAGTTTCTCGTCAAAATTGCGCAGGCCTACGAAATATGTAAAGCAGTGGGTAGCCCATCATGTAAAATTCTGGATGATTTGTATCACCAGCAAATAAGCGAAGGCAACCTCATTCCTAATATGGACGCGGCCTGGGATGAAATTGCCTATTTCCAGATTGGAGACAACCCAGGGCGTAAAGAGCCAACCACCGGCGAAACAAACTTCTTGAATGTCTTCAAACACATCCATTCGAAAGGTTATACGGGCGTACTTGGGATGGAACACGGAAATTCTATTGCCGGAAAGGAGGGAGAGCGCTCTGTAATAGACGCTTATCGACTCGTAGATTCCTTTTAGTGACCTGTTCGTCCGGTTGAAGTTAGCCCCCACTGGTTTCTAATTGATTTGCGGTGGCAATTCTCCCGTCTTGGTGGGTTGCCGCGGCTCTGGAATCCGATAGTTGACCCCCAAGGATTCCAGGTGAGGCAAATTGCCGACCAGGCGTTTGTAAAAACTGTCGATGTCCCGCCGACTACGTGCCGACCAAACGACCTCAGAAAGTGCCAGTGCGCGGGGATAGACCATATATTCCACGTATTCGGGGGTCGATATGTACTCTGTCCATACATTTGCTTGCGCCCCCAAAATATGTTTGGCCTTTTCAATGGATAGTTCTTTTGGCACGGGTTCAAAAGCATACACGGTATCGAGTGGGATCGTAAATCCTGCCCAATTCATAGCTAATGGTTCTCGCTCTGGATCTGCTTGATAGAAGTCGAAATACGCGTACTTCGTCGGTGTCATAATAACGTCGTGTCCCTGGTTTGCGGCTTCAATCCCGCCAACCATGCCCCTCCAGGACATAACAGTCGCATTCGGCGCGAGCCCGCCTTCTAGTATTTCATCCCAACCAATTAAACTGCGACCGTTTTTGTTCAAAAACGATTCAATTCGGCGAATAAACCAGCTTTGGAGTTCATGTTCGTCTTTGAGGCCTTCTCGTTTGATAACGGCTTGGGCAACCGCGCTGTTTTCCCACCGAGTTTTTGGAACTTCGTCAGCCCCAATATGAATGTATTCACTAGGGAAAAGCGCCATGACCTCAGTCAGCACATCTTCCAAAAAGGTAAACGTCTCTTCAGTTGGGCATAAGATCTCATCCATAACTCCCCAAATGGTGGGGACGGTAAACGGGCCAGGATGGCACCCCAGCGAAGGATACGCAGCCAGAACAGCTGAAGAGTGCCCTGGCATCTCGATTTCAGGTATTACGGTGACGAATCTATCGGCCGCATATTGAACAACGTCGCGAACCTGTTCTTGAGTATAAAATCCGCCATGCGGGATGCCATCGCCGATATACGGGTTGAAATTTTTGTCAACGATAGTTTCCTTACGCCAAGCCGCCACTTCGGTCAGCAATGGGTACTTTTTAATCTCAATTCGCCAACCTTGGTCCTCCGTTAGGTGCCAGTGAAAGCGATTGTATTTGTAACGCGACATCGTGTCGATATACTTTTTCACAAAAGTGACGTCAAAAAAATGTCTTCCAACATCTAAATGTAGACCGCGATATGGAAACCGTGGGGCGTCTTGAATGGTCACGGCGGGGACCTCCCAAACAACTCCGGAGACAGTAAATCCAACTTCAATTTCCGAGGGTAACAGCTGCCTGAGCGACTGGAAAGCATAAAATATTCCTGCTTCGTCGCCTCCTTGTACCAATATTGCGTCTTCAGTAATCTCCAACGAGTACGATTCTGCACCTAAATCCTGATTAATCGAGACGCCAATATTGCCTTCTGAAGTTGAGACAGGCAAAGCGAGGCCCGTTGAGCGCCGCAATTCGGTCGCAAATCGCTCCGTAACGTTCAAAAGCGAATCTGATGAAGTCTTAAAGGCAGTTGATTCTGAAAAAACAAACACTCCGATACCGCCCTCAACAAGTAGCGGATTTGGAATGATTGGCACGTCAGGCGCGTTAGGCGTTTTCGTTTGACACCCTATCAAGAGGGTACACATCGTCAATAAGCCTATAACTAGTCGATTCATCATTCAATTGAGTTTTTTGAACCATCGGTCCAACATATTCATATCAAGCCGTACGGAAACAATGTACGGTTCACTTCCTTCTTGCCAATGTCCGTACGTGGTGCTGACCACCGTTCCATCTGGCAAAACTTCAACTCCGGGATAGGTCGAGTCCCACGAATTGATGTTATCCATGATTCGTATTCGATATTGACCCGGATGCCCCTTCTTAATATCCTCGTACGTGCCCACCCAGGCTACCCAGTCGCCCTTTGTTGGGCTTTCAGGGGCCATGTCTCGGAACACTACGATCAGGCGGCCATCATTTAGATATTTTGCGGTATGACGATCTCCTGTAAGCTCAACGGGGAGCGGCACGGGTTCTGACCAGGTCTCGGATTTATCGGACGAAAAAATGACTTGGGATAGGGCGGTTCGACTATTTTCTCGGAGAAGTAAGGCCAATTCTGAATTGTTGGGGGACCAAACCGCCCCAGGTTCGCACAAATCTAACGTGTCGTGCTGGATTACCACCGTAGGGCCTGACCAAGTGTCTCCATCATCCACCGAAACAGTGCGGTAAACAGTAAAAACACCAGCATTTCCGCCTGAACGTAAAAAGCGCCCGTCGTCATGAAAAAAGGCAGCTAGAGATCCGTCCTTGCGCTGTATGACCGAAGACATGGCGACGATCCCTCCAAATTCACCAATAGCTTCTAATTGGGTCCACGTCTTCCCATCGTCGTCAGTTTTTGCCATGCGAATGGGGTAAAGGCCAGAAAACAAAAGTATGCGCTTCGTCCCATCTTTTTTCTGAAAGCGGAATTGAGTTGGCACTTCTAAAGACGTTTCCCAAGAGGTAGGTGTAGGGAGCCTTTCACTCCAGTGTTTTCCACCATCAATACTCTTTTTATATACAATTTCGCCCCTCCCATGCCCTTTTGGATACGTTGCAAGGATAGTTTTACCATCATCTAGCAAAGACGTTGTGGGGTGGCCCAAGTATTGGCCATCTTCCCGGTCCACAACGGACTGAATTTCGGGTACCTGGGCTAGGTCCAGTGTTGGGATAGAAAAATCTGATTCCACTAGCGTCACATTCCAGTCGTTGACCTGTGGTGTACACCCAGAAATGGAGAGCAGGAGCAGGAAAGCCAGCGGATTAAAATTCTTCTGCATCTTGTTCGAATGTGGTTGAAGTCAGGAAGGAGGGTAGTGGAAAATCCTGATGTTTAATCTTAATGGGGGCAGGGTCAAAGCCAAATAAATCTTCTTTCGAAAATATGGACCTAAAATGGTGTGGTTCAAAAAACACCTCAAATTTTGAGCAGACATCGTCAAAACGCCTCAAATAATACGCAGTGTTTTCGTCGGGGCGGTCAATATTCCATTCTTCCGCAAGTCGCGCAGATTCGAATGCGGGGCCCGAATCGGCGGAGCCAGCAACATAATAACTAACTCGATCTCCTTTTTGAATCGGTTGCAAAGTAGTACGCTTCCTAGCCAATGCCAATTCGTAAGGTGCACTCCGAGTTCGTTTTCCTTCACCGATGTCGCGTTGGTATTTCTTGAGGGAATCTTTTAGTGTTTCGGTTCGGGCGAACTCTGCGACATCGTTCCACTTGTGGTCGATAATGTGGTTTCTAGTGTCGAGGTAGGCCTCGTGTATTCCTTGAATATCGTTTTCGAGTAGTTGACCAATTGTTTTACGTACAAACCGCCGGCCAAATGGCTCGATTGCCCGAGAAACGAGTGAAGACCCCTTTAGCTTCAGATCGCCTTCATAGGGCTCCAGCGCATAATTTTTTTTCTTGTACGATAGCATTTTTTTGTAGCGACCGTCAAAACCAATCCGGATACCTTCCGGCATTTCTTGGTTTAGATCCGAGATGAAACCTAGCTCGGCCGCCTCGCCGTGTACTTCGGAGGGGGGAACGAACAAGACGCCATCCGTATCGACTTCCAACACTTTCCCTCCTCGCTCCTCCACTTTTTGAATGATGGACAACAGAAGATTCTGTCCTGTTATGGCCACTCGATCAGCTTCAGAAAAATCATTGAACAGCGCCTGTGAAAACCCAAGAAAGCCATAAAAGCTGTTAATAATAACCTTGTACGAGTTTTGACGGGCGTCTAAGGCACTTTTTAGTTCGCCGGAAATGGCATGCTGCATTTCGGACTTCGCGGCCAGTCGTAAGTCGGTTAACTTTTTGAGTAGCTTCGGAAAAAGCAATAGACTATCGCTACTTGGCTTGATGTCATAGTTCAACATGATTGATGGATACAGGCTCTCTACGTCGGCATACACGATGGGCCCAGTTACTCCGGTAAAAAAAATATCGGTATAACCCCCTTGGGTTTGAGCTCCCCACTCGGACCGGGGAAGTGAATGTTTTTTCCGTAGATATTCCCGCACAAACAGAGATTCAATTTTAGAAGCCGGACCAACCCTGGAAACCTGTCCGTACTCCATTGGAAGCATCTGGGTGAGATAGAATGTTGATTCTGACAGATGGCGCGCTAGGCGTTCCGTTTCGATAACATCATCGAGCGCGTAGCGGATGACCAAGCTTGGGTCTGACTTCCACAATTCTGTAATCTGGGATCCGTCGATATACGTCCGATCTGCTGGGGCAAATCCAAAATATTTGGAAACCTCCTTAAGTCCATAACCTGGCAAATCTCTTTTTACTACATCGTACGTCATCACTTGAAAAAACGTATCGATCACGTGACGACCGGCAATATCTAACGCCGTAAAATCGAACGAACGCTCCGCGAAGCGGGTTGAAGTCGCAAACGTTCTTGGTTCACTTCGATCTCGGCCGATTGCACAAACCACCCCGTGCAACGCACATCGACGAAGGATATACGGGAAATCGAATCGAAAAATATTATGCCCTTCGATAACGTCGGGATTGATTTCTTGAATCGTTTCGACCATGGTTTGGAGCAAGCGCTCCTCGCTCCACTCAGGAGCTCCCAAAACCTGTCTCCAACCTTTGTTGTCAGATAGAGCGATCAGTATGATGCGATCCTCCAGTCGATCGGCATTTGGGAAGTCCAGCTCTGAAATACATTCAATATCTAGCTGCAACCGGTGCAAGTCGTCAAATTGCATTCCCTTAAAACAGGTCCGACCGCTTTGCATCAAATACTGTTGTCCTGGCGAACTAACGGTATACGACGGGGATGACTCGCCGGAAGTTGAAGCTTTTCGGTCCACATGTCTTTGGGCAGCCCAGTACTCCTTCCAATTCGTAAATACGACCAAATAACGAAAATGAAGGTCGCCTTCGAGGGCTTGGAATTGGAATTTTGTTCTCGAAAATCCGCCTAAGAGCTCAATGTTTGACAGGAAAAAAAATGGATAAAAGGGGACTTCCGATATGTGGACAGAATGCGTTTCTTCGCTGCGGTGGTAGACTTGAACATGTCCCGTCTTGGAAGGATGGTCGGTCATAGCCTGTACGGCCACGATGCGCTCCGTCGCATCGTGGCCGTACAACAAAACATCGCTGACTTTTCTTGAAGACATGAGGCGGTTCGAATTCAGAATTCGATTTTAGAATTCGATTTTAGAATTTCATAGTAGGAATTAATAACAGGAGTTAAATAGGTTACTAAACATGCTTCAGAAATGCATAAACATTTCCTAAAAACGGTGGTAAATCGCTGTTCAAAATGTCCTTGATGATCCAAATACTAGGGATTTGCACGTGTTGGGGTTATTTTCAAGTATGCACTCCATTACTACCCACACTCTAGGCCATCGATTCGGAAAAAGGTTATTATTCCGAAAAATGAATCTTGAATTTTCTGGTGGGACGACTACCTCAATTGAAGGCGCGAACGGCTCGGGTAAATCTACATTGGTTCGAATACTTGCCGGCCTCATGCAACCGGTGAAAGGCCAGGTTGTGCTTCAAGTAGAGGGAAAAGAAATTGATTCTGAGATGCGTCCGCTTTCGTGTGGACTGGTGGCCCCGTACTTGAATGTATATGACGGTTTTTCACCTAGGGAAAACTTGGAGTTTATTGCGAAGGCTCGGCGCCTATCTGATGTGAACGATAAAATCGAAGCCGTCTTGGATCAAGTACAACTGTTGAACCGGGCCGACGACCTAGTTCGAACGTTTTCGTCCGGGATGTTGCAACGGGTACGAATCGCGACAGCGTTGTTATCCAATCCGCCTGTCTTGATTTTAGACGAACCCACGGCTACGTTGGATACAGACGGAGAGGAAATGGTGCACGCCGTGATAACTCGGGCCGTTTACGAAGGTAAGATCGTCATCGTCGCAACGAACGAAAGAGCGGAAGCAGAAGCCTGCCAGTTTCGGATTAATGTGGAAGACTTTCGATAGACTCGGCCGCCCGCTTCCTCGAGCCACCCCGTTTCTTAGACCCGCCCACTTTTTAGATCAACTAGGGCCGCAGAAACGCCTCTCGGCGAAACGCGGCAACAGCAAGAGAGACACGGGCTCCAGCCGTTTCGAGAGCCTCTGCAGCAGCATCCAGCGAGGCCCCAGTGGTCATTACGTCGTCTATCAATAAAATGTGTTGGTTTTCAAGCTGAACCTTGACTTTAAAGGCCTTTTGCGTGTTTTCGATTCGCTTTTCTCGACTTAGTCCGCTTTGAGAGGCAGCAAGAGCCGGGCGAAATAGTATGTTATTTGACATGACCAGTCCGTTAGAAAAAGCAAAGTGTTCAGCTACTGGTTGGGTATGTAGAAATCCTCTTTCAAGTATCTTGGAACGATGAGATGGCATGGCCGTGCACAAAGTCACTTCTTGGCTGAGATTAAGGGGATGATTTCCTAAAATAAAGCCCACATCGTCGCGACTATCGTACTTGAGCATACGATGCAGTGTGCGAATGGGGGAATCTTGCCGATAATACCATTTGCCCCATACCGGACGACCATTTGGGGTCCAACCGGGAAGCTCACAGTCCGGAATAATGCACTGATTCATGCTGTCTGCACATTTTAAGCATAAATACCCCCGTGTAGTGGATGAAGCCGATGAAATGGATGAAATAGAGCAATGATGACATAAGTTGGGTATAAACACGTCAAACAATGCCTGCCACTTTGAAACGACTTTCATAAGAATCCGATGAAATGCGAACTTACATAGACAAACAGAGGAATTGGAAAAGGAGAATGAAACAGTAAAGTTGTATACTCGAATAAGGCCTGTCCCTCTTAGGGTGTGCTTGTTAAACTTTACGACCAGTTATGACCATACGAAAGCGAAAAGGCATGTTGATCAAAAACACCAATCCTACCTTGGTGACGATCGAAATGGCCACGAGAACTATAACATTAGCTCCAGGAGACGAGGAGTTGGTGACTGCCGAAGAGGTACTTGACGATACTCTTCGTGACTATCTCCAAGTAAGGGGCGTTTCGATAGTGCGCCCAGCAGGGGAGGAGGAAGAAGCAGAGCTCAGAGAGAGACTAGCATAAAAACATGCGAATATTAGCCTTAGAACCATGGTACGGTGGATCCCATCGGGCATTTTTAGACGGCCTTGTCTCTCATACCAAACATGAAGTCGATATCGTAACGATGTCTGCTCGGTTTTGGAAATGGCGAATGCATGGTGGTGCTGTCACGATGGCGCTTAAAGTTCAAGAATTGTGTGCAAAAGGGGGGAAACCAGACCTTATTTTTGCCTCCAGCATGGTCAATTTACCTGCATTTTTGGCGTTAACCAGGGGAGAATTGCAAGGCGTGCCTGTTGTCATGTACATGCACGAAAATCAATTAACCTATCCACTTCCCGAAGGGAAAACGCGAGATCATACCTACGGGTATATCAATTACGTTTCGTGCCTGGCAGCCGACCATATTCTATTTAATTCTCAATTTCATTACGACCAATTTGTCGAGGCCTTACCTCGGTTACTGCGCCTCTTTCCTGACTACACGCATCTTCATACCGCTCAAGAAATAAGATTGAAGAGCTCGGTAATGCACCTAGGATTAGATTTGCGGGGCCACGATAAATATGCCCCATCTTATGAGGCGCATGGCTGGGGTCCAGGGATGAAACCCCCGATCGTGCTCTGGAATCAGCGATGGGAATATGACAAAAACCCAGCCGCCTTTTTTCGATTGATGAACAGGCTAGACGATTCGGGTCACCAGTTTCGCTTGATTCTGGCCGGTGAGCACTTCGAAGAGCTTCCTCCTGAGTTCGAAAGAGCATTTGAACGGTATGCAGAGCGAATTCTGCATTATGGGTATGCGGAAGATTTTAAAGAATACAGCAGCATCCTGCACCGTGCTGATATCGTGATTTCCACATCAGTTCACGAATTTTTTGGCATATCGATGCTAGAAGCCATTTACTGTGGCTGCCATCCTCTATTGCCAAACAGGCTTTCTTATCCTGAACTTATTCCAGAGTCGCTTCACTCGCCGCTATTACATGCGCCCATATTATACGACGACGACGATGAGCTCTTTTCCATAATGACCCGCATACTAAAAGGAGAGGAAAGGCCACTTCCCGTCAACACGTTGAAGAGTATTTCTGCACATTTGGAATGGAGCGAGCACGTCAAACACTTTGACGTGCTCTTCGATCAAATCGTCGAAGGCCATGGATAAACCACGGCCTTCGACAGCGTAACACTCGGCGGCGAGCCTCATGGAAGACACGCTTTTCGGCGACATGCTCCTAGGTAACGAATTCTTTCGCCGTGGATTACATATTTTCGACCATGGCGCTCCCAAATTCGCTGCACTTCAATAGTGTAGCTCCTTCCATTTGGCGCTCAAAGTCGTATGTGACTCGTTTTTGTCCGATAGTTTTATCGAGGGAGGTAATAATCAGATCGGCGGCTTCATTCCAACCCATATATCGAAACATCATTTCACCCGAAAGAATTACTGATCCTGGATTCACTTTGTCCTGTCCAGCGTACTTGGGCGCCGTTCCGTGTGTGGCTTCAAAGATTGACAATCCGGTATCGTAATTAATATTTGCTCCAGGAGCAATTCCAATGCCGCCAACTTGAGCTGCAAGCGCATCCGAAATGTAATCTCCGTTCAGGTTCATCGTGGCTATTACGCCGTATTCCGCAGGTCTAGTCAATATTTGCTGTAGGAAAGCGTCGGCAATCACATCCTTAATGACGATACCGTTTGGCAGCTTGCACCAAGGTCCTTCTCCAATGACTACTCCGCCAAATTCTTCACAAGCCAATTCATACGCCCAGTCACGAAACGCACCTTCGGTGTATTTCATGATGTTGCCTTTGTGAACGATTGTTACACTTTCTTTGCCTTGATCGATCGCGAAGCGAATAGCAGCCCGAACGAGCCGTTTGGTACCTTCAGAGGAAATGGGTTTGATCCCGAATCCGGTAGTTTCAGGAAACCGAACCTTCGCGTAATGATCAGGGAAGGTGGCTTTCAACAGGTCTGCAAACGTCTTCGCATCGTCTGTTCCAGCTTGGAATTCGATCCCTGCGTAGATGTCTTCCGCATTTTCCCTGAAAATGATCATATCAATCAATTCCGGATGTTTGACCGGGGAAGGCACTCCGTCGAAGTACCGAACCGGGCGAACACACGCGTATAAGTCTAATTTTTGCCGTAAAGCAACGTTCAAAGACCGAATCCCACCGCCTACAGGTGTCGTCAAAGGGCCCTTGATGGATACGAGGTGATTGCGGATCGCATCGAGAGTATCCTCGGGCAGCCACTCGCTAAAAAGGTCGAATGCTTTTTCGCCAGCAAATACTTCGAACCACTCGATTTTTCGAGAACCCTTGTAGGCTTTTTCTACCGCACTGTCGAAGACGTGTTGCGCAGCAGCCCAAATATCAGGGCCAATGCCGTCGCCTTCGATAAAAGGAATAATGGGATGGTTTGGCACTTGAAGTTTGCCATCTACCATTTTAATGTTTTCACCCTTCGAAGGAGTCGAGAGATTTTTATACATAGTGGTCTTTAGAAATAAATTGGTTCTAGTTAGCAATTGCCCGATTGGGTCAAAAATAGAGCACAGGGTCAAAAATAGAGCATAGTGGTTTGCCTAGTTTGTAGGGGAAGGTACTATAGCCGTCCGAAAATAGAGCGAATTCGTAGTTCCCATACCTTCCAAGCGGCTTCTCGGACAATCGCCTTGCTCATTTTTGATCGACCTTCGGTCCGCTCCGTAAAAATGATGGGCACTTCTACGAGCTTAAATCCTTTTTTCCACGCTTTAAAATTTAACTCTATTTGGAATGAGTAGCCGTTTGAGCGTACCGCATCTAGGTTAATTGCCTCTAAGACTCGCCGGTGGAAACACTTGAATCCCGCCGTGACATCTTTGATTTGGATTCCGGTAATGGCTCGGGTATACATCCCGGCTCCATAAGAAAGCATGAGTCGAGAGAGCGGCCAATTGATAATTCGGACGCCATTAATATACCTGGATCCAATTGCTAAATCTGCATCACCGCGAATAACGGGGGCGACAATACGCTCTAGATCTGCCGGATTGTGTGACATGTCTGCATCCATCTCGCATACGAGATTATATCCATTCTCTAAAGCGAAGCGAAATCCTGCCAAATAAGCGGTGCCCAGACCCTGTTTGCCCTCCCGTCGCAACAAATGAATGCGACCAGGATGTCTGTTTACTAGATCTTTAACCAAATCAGCGGTTCCGTCTGGGCTTCCATCGTCCACAACCAAGATATGAAAGGACAACGCAAGGCTTAATACCTGCTCAATGACCGAGCTGATATTTTCCGCTTCATTGAAGGTAGGAATGATGACAAGTGGGTGCTGACTCTGCATCCGTACTGTTTTGTGTTGCTGCTAATGCTTGAAATCAGCGTTTTTACGCAGAAAAGACATCGTGTGTTCAACCAATTCAGAGGGGATTGCGACTTCCTTTCCTTCTTTTATCATGCCTATAGTTGCACGATATTGTTCAAAATAAGGTCCGCAACACTTACACATTCCAATATGTTGATCAAATTGTTGGCGTAGTTTTTCTGGGAGCGTTCCCTCAACGTATTCTGCCAAAAAAGAGGTGACTTTTTTGCAATTCGGCGCCATTCCAAGCAAGGTCTTAGCCATGATCAATGCTTTCATTACTTTATTTGGATGATTGGCTTTGATATTGAAAATGAGTATTCAACATAGTCCGAAGCGCGACTCGAGCTCTATGTAAACGGACTCTAACGGCACCGCCCGTGATATTTAACATTTTTGCCACCTCTTCAGTAGAATGTTCTTCAATGTCCCGAAGAATGACGATGGCTTTATAATCTTCAGGGAGTTTATCAATCGCTTGGTGAAGAAATTTATGACGATCAGTCCGTTCTGCAAGTTTCAGGGGATCCCAAGACTGCGGTGACTCAACGAACATTCCTTTGGAAAACGAGGGTTGCAATCTTTCCACATCCGCATCGTCCAAAGAAGTCATTCTTTTAGACTTGCGAAGTGATCCGCGAGCCAAATTTATCCCAATAGCATACAACCATGTTGTAAATTTTGACTCTCGCCTAAACGTGTGCATTCGTTGAAAGGCTTGCAAAAATGTCTCCTGAAGAATGTTTTTGGATTCCTCCTCATCGCCAAGAATTCGATGGATGATCCGAAAAAGCCGTGGACTTTCTTGCGCGACCAGTAGTTCGAATGCCTTCTCATCGCCAGCGAGTAACGCTTCGAGATCCGGTTCTAAACTGGTTTTGTCAATATGGCCTCGTGCAGTTTCGGTCATGGTATGTAAGTCAATCGGTCAATTTGTTACAATAATTTTTTCTATCGTAGAAGTCGGGCGAACTGGTAGGGTAACTCATCGGTGGGAGATTTTTTCGGGAAGCAGCCCCCTAAACGAATACAAGGAGAAGCCGTTCCGAGTAAATTTCCCTGAACTTGTAATATCTTGTTATGACAAGTTATTTAAGATATCGTTAACGATTACGTAAATTGGTTGGGTTTGTTGTATTATGCAACGCTTTTAAAAACTCCCGAGCACCGATCAACGCGCATATTATGGCCAAACAGACTCGTAAAACGCCTGCCAAGTCCCCCAGTAAGGCAACATCTACAACAAAAAAGGCTCCTTCAAGATCTCGAGCAAAAAAAGTTGTACCCGAAGGTACGTTTCCGACATCTCTCGAATTGAATGTTACATTCGATACATACCCTGCGGGCAAGTTCACCCATAAAGACCTTGGACTTTCTATAGACGACGTATTGTCGATGTATCGTAACATGCTTCTGCAGCGCCGATTTGAGGAGCGCGCTGCTCAGATGTACGGAAAACAGAAAATCGCAGGATTTCTGCACTTGTATATTGGACAGGAAGCCATTTCGACGGGCACCTCAACCGCTATCAAAATAGGGCTAGACTCGATCATTACGGCCTACCGGGACCACGGACACGGTCTCGCATTGGGAATGACAGCCAATGAATGTATGGCTGAGATGTTCGGTAAAGTTGGGGGGTGCTCCCGCGGAAAAGGCGGATCAATGCATTTCTTTTCGAAAGAAAAAGGACTTTTTGGCGGTCATGGTATAGTTGGGTCGCATGTTCCTGTTGGCGTGGGAATTGCTTTCGCACACAAGTACAAAGAGGATGGCGGTGTTTCTATCGCTTTTTACGGTGATGGTGCTGCAGGTCAAGGTTCAGTTCATGAAGCTGCAAACCTTGCATCTTTGTATGAATTACCTTCGATATTGGTGGTTGAAAATAATCACTATGCAATGGGAACGGCGGTTCATAGGGCTTTTGCCGAAACCGAATTCACCCATCATGCTGTTGGTTACAAAATGAAAGCCGCACTAGTTGATGGAATGGACGTTTTTTCAGTATGCAAAGCCATGCAGGATCATGTGGCGTTAGCAAGGGAAAACAAACCATCGATGCTGGAAATAAGGACCTATCGCTACCGCGGCCATTCGATGTCGGATCCGCAAAAATACCGGACCAAAGAAGAACTCGAGTCGAAGAAAAACGAGGACCCGATTATCCGGCTAAAAGCGTACATCCTCGAGCACAAAATGACAAGTGTTAAGGCGCTAGACGCCATTGACGAGGATGTTAAAGATGAAGTATTGGCCTCCGTCGAATTTGCTGAAAACAGCCCGGTACCGGACCTGAGTGAAATTTATGAACACATTTACGACGAATCCGATTACCCCTACCTGGCCTAATCTCCAGCTACCCGAATCAATTAAAGTTAGACAGTAAGCATCGTTATGGCAGTATTGCAGTACAGAGAAGCGCTTCGAGCGGCAATGACCGAAGAAATGGAGCGCGATTCCAGCGTCTTTCTTATGGGTGAAGAAGTCGCCGAATACAATGGCGCCTACAAGGTCAGCGAAGGTATGTTAGAAAAATTCGGCCCAAAGCGAATTATTGATACGCCTATTTCGGAAAGTGGCTTTTGTGGTCTTGGAGTAGGAGCGGCCATGGCCGGTCTTCGCCCAATTATTGAATTCATGACCTTCAACTTTTCGTTTGTAGCGATTGATCAGCTCATTAATAATGCAGCCAAGATCCGCTATATGTCCGGCGGCCAGTTTAATATCCCGATTGTGTTTCGGGGCGCAAACGGCGCTGCTGGTCAGTTGGCGGCAACGCACAACACGTCAACCGAGTCGATTTATGCGACCATTCCAGGCCTCAAGGTGATCGCACCTTCAAACCCGGACGACGCAAAAGGATTGTTGAAATCAGCGATTCGGGATAATAACCCAGTTATTTTCCTGGAAAGTGAAGTCATGTTCGGTTGGAAAGGAGAGGTTTCCGACGCCGTGGATTACCTCATCCCAATCGGAAAGGCCCGCATTGCGCGAGAAGGCACGGACGTAACGATTGTGGCACACTCCAAAAGCCATTATATCGCTATGGAAGTGGCAGATCAATTGGCTTTAGAGGGGTACAGTGCAGAGGTCATTGACCCTCGAACTATACGTCCGTTTGATATTGACACCGTTATTGAGTCCATTAAAAAGACGAATCGGTGCGTGATTATTGATGAAAGTAATCCATTTGCAAGTATTTCGTCTGAGATCACCTATCAAATTCAGGAACGTGCCTTTGATTATTTGGATGCTCCTGTTCTTCGGATCACTTCGAAAGACGTCCCTGCTCCTTATGCAAAAAACTTGATTGAGTACTACATGCCTCAAGCCAAAGATGCGTACGATGCTTGTAAACGAGTGATGTACGTCAAGTAGGCAAATGGCCCGAAGGCGGATCTTGCGAGTTTTTGTACAGTTTTATAGTGTGCATTTCGCTTAGAAGCCGCCGAGTTAGAAAAAAGCTTTTAGAGAAACCCAAAAAGGATCGAAAGAAATGGCTATCCCAGTCGAAATGCCCAAAATGAGCGACACCATGGACGAAGGTGTCCTCGCAGCGTGGCTTAAAGAGGAAGGAGAGAAAATATCTGCCGGAGACGTAGTGGCACAGGTCGAAACCGACAAGGCTACCATGGATCTCGAAGTGTATGATGATGGCGTTCTCCTCAAACGGGTCATTGAAGAAGGCGATTCGGTTCCGATCGGCGGATTGATTGCAATTCTAGGGGATGAGGGTGAAGATATTTCAGCCATTCTGGCTGCCTATGGATTAGGCGGCTCCAAGGCTAGTGGCGAGTCCGAAACGACTTCTGCGGCTGAGCCTGCTGCTCCGTCAAAAGTTGCAGAACAACCGGCGGAAGATGCGGACCCCGTGTCTGCCACGATCTTAACAACCGCTCCAGTACCTGTTTCGGCAACCTCTGATGCTGGCGGCCGGATCAGAGCATCTCCTTTAGCTCGAAAGCTTGCAGGCGAACATGGAATTAGTCTTTTTGCACTAAGTGGATCCGGCCCAGAGGGCCGGATCGTGAAAAAAGACATTGAATCTGCAATGGAAGGCGGTTCAAGTTCTGTGGCACCGATAAGTGCTCCGGCAGCCGTGCCCGCGGTGTCGTCATCGGCACCAATTGCTGCTGCACTGCCTTATGCGCCCTCTGATTCTTCTACTCCGGCCGCCGCTCCTAGCGCGGCTCCGGGAGCGTATGAAGCTGTTCGTATTTCACAGATGCGAAAAACCATTGCCAGGCGTTTGGCTGAAAGTAAATTTTCGAGCCCTCATTTTTACCTCACTATCGATGTAGATATGGAAGCTGCGATTGCTTTCCGGGATAAACTCAACGAAAAGGCTGCGGCAAAGGAATTAAGCAAGGTCTCTTTCAACGATTTGGTAACAAAATCATCCGCTCTGTCGCTTTTACAGCACCCTTGGGTGAATGCATCTTGGATGGAAGCGGAAGGCGAAGTTCGCCTTCACAACGAAGTTCATATCGCCGTCGCAGTTGCTGTTGAAGATGGGTTAATTACTCCCGTCATTCGTCATACAGATCGAAAAGGACTATCTCAGATTGGTGCGGAAACCAAAGATTTGGCCACGCGAGGTCGCAACAAGCAGCTTCAGCCATCGGATTGGTCCGGTTCTACATTTTCGACGAGTAATCTCGGGATGTTTGGAATCGAGGAGTTTACGGCCATTATTAACCCCCCGAACGCGTGTATTCTAGCAATTGGAGCTATTCGCGACATTCCAGTGGTCAAGTCTGGTGCGGTTGTGCCAGGTAAGCGCATGAAATTGACACTATCATGCGATCACCGCGTGGTTGATGGAGCGACGGGTTCAAGATTTTTAGCGACGCTTCAGGGCTATTTAGAAGATCCAATGACGATGCTTCTCTAGGTTTTATACTTGACGCGAATCGCCCATATTTCAGACATTCATTTTGGTAAGATCAGTCATCCTACCATTGTGGAAGCGCTCGTCCGGGATATCAACGAATCCATTGTAGATTTAGTGGTTGTGAGCGGCGACCTCACCCAGCGAGCATTTGGACATCAGTTTAGGGCGGCGCGTCGAATGCTGGAAGCATTCGACGCGCCCACCCTCGTCGTTCCGGGAAACCACGACGTATTCCCTTGGTGGCGCCTAGGTTCAAGGCTATTTGACCCCCTGAGACGCTACAAAAGGCTGATTACCGCGGATCTTGCTCCGCGACTAGAACTGGGAGGGCCTGAAGCCGAGGTGCGCCCTGAGACCTCTTCAGACAAGATTCAACCCGCGGCACATGTTGTCGTGCAGGGCATAAACTCGGCATTTGGTTGGACCATTCAAGGTGGAAGAATCACCAAAAAAGAACTTTCACAGATTCGTGAAGGCTTTTCTGACGTCCCCAAAGGCGTATTTCGCGTTCTTGTTGTACATCATCATCTGGCTGAGCTCGAATTGTTAGGCGATCACGATCTCTCCAAAGGCGCTCACGATGCGTTTAGAACGGCACATGAAATGGAGGTCGATCTAATTCTAAGTGGTCACCTTCACATCTCGCACGTTGCTCACGTCTCCATTCACGAGGGCGCCAAACCCATTATCGTAGCAACTTCAGGAACGAGTACGAGCAGCCGGGGAAGGGGAGGGGAGCCAGCAGCGAATTATTTCAACCGGATAGTAATTATGTCCGATCAAATTCTGATTGAAGAACGTAAATATGATTTGATTTCAGAGACGTTTCAAAAGAATCACGAACTCTATTTTACTCGTTGATCTATTGAGAAAAAAGACCTCAACGGATGATCGTTAACGCTTTTGATTCACGTTTACCATCGGATGATATACTTAAAAAGTAACTTCCCGCTGCCAAATATTTTGTATCAAGCGTGATTATTTGTTTAGTTCTCGGGTCAACGTCTGTCAGAATATTTGAAAAGATCTTCTTTCCAATGAGATCAAATAGCTCCATGAGAACTGGCCCATCGTTCTTAATTGAAAAGATCACGGAGGCATGATCCTGGGCAGGATTTGGATAAATTGAGTCGAATGAGAATTCAAAAGGCACTACTGGATTCTTCAATAGGTCTGTAGACACTATCCCTCTATTTAGCACCCCGTCGTTTCCAAGTAGGCCCATCCTGAGATCGTCGCCGATAATAATTAGATTGGGAAAAGCACTGGTTGGAAACGACGCAAACTTCGAAAACGAAATGCCTTTCGCAGCTGAAACCACTTTCAATGTTGAGGCTTGGGTTAGCGAAGATGAGGTTTCCGAAAATGTATTCGCACTTAAATTGGTAACAATAGTGGTTGATTCTGGCCACGGTTTACTTAAGTCAATCACGTCCTCACTGAGCGCTAAATAAAGTACTTGGACGCCCGGGGCGGCTTGTATAGGTAAGGATGTAAGTAGCCGTGGCGACGAAGGAGTATCTTTGGCTTGAACGAGCCTAGTGAGGCTCCCAACTTGAAACGGTACTTCGATGACCGCCAGAATATTATTGATTGGATCTTGATTGATTAATGTTGACGTAGCCAATAAAAATCCATTTTGCGGCGGAGTTACCGGTACAATTGGCGTTGTTTCACCAGGCTTTACGTCTGAAATCCAAAGTTCGTCATTCAAATATATGTCTGCCTTTACATTTGACGATTCAGCCCAAGCGTCTAGGAATTGGAAAAATATCCAATCTGATTTCCGGTTTGAAACACCCGGGCTGACGCGAAGCCCGGTAGGTGAAAGCCCCTCATTAATTGTCCCGCTGCTGATGCGAGTATCATTTTTGATTGGTCCTGACTTCCATTGATCAAGGGCATTACCTACCTGAAGCGTCAGTAAAACTTCTTCAAATCCGATATCAGAATCAAGTTCAGATGATATAGAAAAAGGCTGAGCTGATCCAAAGTTGACAGTACTTGTTAGCTTCCACCAGTACGTATCGGTGTTTTGAACAATGGTCTCATTTATTTGGGTAGGAAGCCCTGCTTTTATCATGGGTTCTTGTTCAAATAAAGTTAGACTAAAGATTGTGCTGGAAAGAAGAGGACTAGGTATCGTTAATGAAAGGGGAAATTTCTTTTCTTTGGACCCTAGAGGAAACAGCACGTCTCCTGTAAAGCCTGCCTTAACAGCTCTCTTGACTACTCCCAATAACCAGGAAAATTCAGAAGATTCGATTATTGCCGAGGGCTGAATTATTATTGAAGAGCGCCCTGTGTTTAAACGACCTGAAATTAGAGCCAATTTATGCGATACTTTCAACACGCTTTTGTTAGGTCCTGAAAAAACGGTTTCGCCATCTTCTGACACCGAGTCAATGGTTAGATTTGAAAACACTAATTCGTCTGTTTCAAACGTGACCTGTTGATTTTGGCCGGAGAACTTGATTGAGCTATTCGGTCCCCAGGTTCCTCCAATAACAGTATCTCCAGCAGCATCAAATGTCAACACCCTCAATTCGCCGTTCAGCAAAGCGTTTCCTTTTGCTACAATAGAAATATTTCCTACGATCGACGCGTTAGTGGAAAGCTCGAAAAAGTTGCTCGCTCTCATTGTTGAAAACTGATCTGAAGAAACCGCGCCCCCATGGATAGCTAACGTATCTGCTGCTGTCAGAGAGCTTCCAAATAGATTGACCGACGAACCCGAAGAAGTCGAAATATGAATATTATTTGCTTCTCGATCGCCCTGCAAAAAAATTCGTGAAGAGATTGTAGATTGATTTTGGCCAGCATCAATATCGAATCTGTCTACAGGGATGCCGGCCGGAAAAAACGAGGTGGTTAACACCTTGCTCGCAGATATTGAACGGACCACAAGATTGATTTCACCCGTAACGGAATAAGCCCTATTTGACCTGTACGAAGACGGGGCCCGTTCATCTAATTCAAATAATGCTAATGAGCTGCCAGTTTCAAATGAAACATCCTGGTCAGCCTGATTAAATATTCCACTAAATACAGACAAAGAACCTAATACTCTAAGATTTTGATTCAATTTGACGATGTGAATCTGATCATTGGAGTTTCCACTCATAACGGCAAAATGATTTACGCCGATTTCAACCGGGGGTATTTCAAATCCAGTGACTAACTCGTCCAGGAAGAAAACCGATGCAGGCGAAATGACTGTTCCGTCATCAAGATTGTATCCGACTGAAACGGGTCCAAGAAACACGGGTGCATGAGACAACGCACCACTTCCACGACGAATGAGTTGAGTTCCTTGCCCAAAAACTAAAGATCCTGGTCCGTTCATGTTTACTGAAGCATTTTGATGACCATAGGAAAATCTCTGGGTCACCTGAATTGGCGTGTTGTCTGGTGGGAGCGAAATGGCCCTTTCAATTCTTAATGCTGAAACAGTATTAGTGCCTATAGATCTGATTTCGGAGCCAGATGGGCCCTCAACTACGATCTCGCCCACAAGGTGGTTAGAAAATGGAAAAGTTGGGCTTGGCAGCTTGAGTCTTGAATTCAATTCCAATTCTGGATAGAGAATCGTGCTACTGACTTGAGAATTGTTCAAGGTCATGATCGGTTGACGGTTTCCCTGAACAATGATGTCATTGGAAGCCAAATCGAGGATTCCATTCCGAATTTGAAGTTGCCCATTTTGCAACGTGATTTTTCGCGCACCATTGTTAGAAGAACGAACAGCAATAGGTCCGTTTGTGGCATCTATGGTTAAATTGGAATTCTCTAACAAAAGATTAGCAGATAAATTCAAAGCTGAATTCCCTGAAAATGTTATTGTTGAAGTACTTGAAGACTGATTGCTAAATACTCGCGATCCACCATAGAACCAACTAGCGCTGTCAAAACTAAGATTCCATGACCCCAGTTCGATGGACCCTTTAGTTGAAACGAGCCGGTCCGATATTGAAAGATTACTATTCAGAACGATTTGGCTCAGTGGGCCAGATATGGATACCCGCGGGATCGGGGTTTCAATCGTGAGGAAGCTTCCTGAAAAAAAGTGAATCTCACCACCTTTAGCAGGATCTGCAACAACTTCGGAATTGGCATCAAACCAGACGTTTACAGGGGATTCAAAAAAGAGATCTCCACTTTCTCCAAAGACCAATTGTGAATTGATTAAGTTGAAAGATGCACTTTGCGAAGATCCTGCTACATATCCTTGCACGTTCATATTTAGAGTAGAAGCATTCACGGAAATGGAATTTTGGAACAGGATGTCGTGTTCTCCGCTCAAGGACAACTGAGCATTGGTTAGACTTAAGGTCCGAATTTGTTTAATATTAGCAAGTGTGAGGCTTCCTGAATCAAGGAAGAGAGAGCCTATCGTACCACTACCCTCTCCTGAAATATTTCCGGATCCGTTAACAATTAAGGTGTCAATCGTTCCAGCAATAATGCTGTCGGTATTATCGCTTTGAATCGTTATGGAGGGGCTTCTGATGAGTGTGTTTTTAGAAAGAATAAGTGACCCAGAGAGTGTGATGGGAACGTCAGTTACCATACCGAACACGGGCGGAGAATTGAATAAATCCGGTACAGATATATCGAGATTGGAAAGAGGACCGAGCTCAAGCAGGCTATCATAGGAAAGGAAAGCCGATAGTGCTCCTCTTAAAATCAGGGAAATGGGTGTTGAATCTTGATTTACATTAGTTACTTGGGAAAAACTAAAATTGGATATCAGTTTGTTATTCCGAATGGGAATGGTAAGTAGAAAGCTTTCGGTGGCGATAAAATTTAAGGATTGAGAACGAACGGTCAGTATCCCGAATTGGAATTTGATTGACTGATTCAATGAAAAGATTTCAGACTCCAGTATCATCTCACTCATCTCTGTATCGAGATCCAGAACCAAATTCGCAAGCTGCCCCTGTCCTAAAATGGTGCCTCCACTTCCCTGAATCAATGTTTTCGCTTCAGAAGAACCCGTGATCGTTCCCTGAATGAGTAGATTTAGTGTTCTACCCCGAGATCCAAGGCGCAAAGTCCCATTTCCAAGATTTAGGCTCGCGCCAGTAAGTAGAGAGAAGCCATTTGTTGCCAACTCTAAATTACTTGCCAGGAGTACGACATCCACATTCGAAGTAATATCCAAGATTTCGGTGCGAAGAACGGCATCAAATAAGAGTGTTGCGTCACCGACAAAGCGGAGCATTCCTCTTGAGAAATCAGTAGAAACGTCAGTAAAAACAACTTTGTTTTGAACTTCCAGAACTGATTCATTTGCTAATGTAATGAGTCCGGAGGTAGTGTTGGTGCTCCCATCTATCGACATAGTCGAACCTGAATTCACAACCATGCCGCCGCCCATTGAAACAAGGTTGCCGGAAACTCGGCCGCTGATGTGATCTGGAAGACTAAAGACTCCATTTGCAAGCGTTAAGGAGCCGTTTATGACGAAGTTAGAGTCAATAGTAGTGTCATTATTTATGAAGGTTGACGGCAGGAGGATTGTGCTCCCACTATCCAGCGACCGAATATTCCCGCCCTGCATTATTAATGCAGAAGAACTTGAAAATGAAAAGTGATTGACCGAAATATCCAAATCACCATCGAGGCGGAGCACCGAGTTGTTTTGCAGGAGCATGGTGACGTCAGTTAACACCAAATTTGTCTTTAAACCTACACGGCCATCTATTTCCAAAGTAGCGTCGGGGCTTATCCACGAAAAATCTAACCAATCTGTAAGCTTGGGTGATTCAATACGTTGCAACATCCCAGTCCATGAAATCGTTGAATTCCCGGTATCATAAGTCCCTGATGATCCCAGTAACAGACTGCCTCCAACAACGAGTCGGGACCCAGACTGGGTTAACAGAGAGGCATCTGTCAAATCAATGGTGCCTGTCGACACCAAGCGAGAACCGGTCCCAAGCTGTATTAAAGAATTCTGGCTCGTTTGAACAGTAGAGCACGTAAAAGACGCTTCATTTACAATCTCTAGAGTAGAACCGCTGACGTTGCAATCCGCGGTACTTAGAATATGGCCAATGACTTGAAGGTTGGATTCCGCAATCTGTACTGAACCAATAGGCTCTGCGACGTCTATGACTCCAGCGGTTACAGAAGTAAATTTGAGATCTACGGTATTCGTTGTTCCACCGGAAACCAAAAATCGGCCATTCACATTTACAAAGGCCCCGTGAGGTACTAGTTCACCGCTGGTCATTTCGAAATTGTCAAAAAAGACTTCACTTGCCTGAATATCAACGGTTCCGCCAGCTACATATAAGGTGCCCTCAATTCGGGCATCGCTCGATTTCAGAACGAGAGAAGATCCAAGACCTACCCTAATAGAGTCTGACAATGAAACATTATTAGATTCTATTCGAAATGGATTCAATCCTTCAAAACGCCCCAGTCCGCCACCCGTCAATTCAAAAAAACCTTCCAATTTGATAGGTTGTCCTGAAAATTGAGCAGATTCTGTAATAATTAGTTGCGTAGATGATGAAAAATCGTGTGTGAGAGTAACGCTGTGATTCCCGTGTGACAACATTCCAGACATTAAAAATGATGGGCTTTTTGATGTGTTCAGGTCGATTGTTACGTCTGCATTGATTTCCATGCTAGATTGAAGATCGATAACCCCCTTAAATATCATCGGGGAATTGATATGAACGGATCCAGATGGGATGGACACGTTTATTATGGCATCAGTTGCGTTTGTCAAAGAGTTTAGGACGAGAATGCCTTCGCCTACAGATTCAACAAAAATTTCCCCATTGTCAGGTGCAAAAAGGTCGAACATTAATGTGTTGGAGCCAGCATGCGTAATTTTTGCGCCTTCGTTTAGTGTGATGCCATTGGTAAACGACACTTCAGATACAGAAGCAGCCGTAACCAAAACCGTCGATTCAGAGACTAGCGTTACCATTTCAGTTACCTGAACTGGTCCTGAATTCGAAAATACGAGAGACGAGTTGGCCACCAAAGAGGGTGTTGAGACCGTTCGAATGATTCCGGGTGTGCCACCAGAAAACTCCCAGACGCGTGGTGCCTCAGTATATAAGACGTTACTTCCCTGTATGCTGTTGCCCAATTGTATCCGAGCAGAGGCTGGGGAGGTTTTGTCTGAATTGCTGGAATTGACGTAGAATGGATTACCAACAGATTCGCCGAAAACAACCGGAATATCACCAAAATTTAAAGTTCCGCTCACAAGGATAAATGAGTGAAGAAAATTTGTCGCATCGGGGAACAGGTCGTTTGTGTTGAGCTGCCCCGCTCCAAAATAAATAGATTCTGAACCAGAAAATTCAAAGTCTAGGGTTCCAGAGCCTATATCTATGGAAATCGATTTTTCTGAAAAAATAAATCGCGAATTGCCTGCGAAAGTTGAGAGTACAATGGTAAGTGACTTATCCGTTCCTGTTAAGAAGATGCCATCTGCATCCGATCCTCCAAAGTACTCACCCGAGGCAAGGCATAAACGTTGCCCGGTATCAGCAAGTGAAAATCCGGTTTCTAAGGACTGAACTGGTTGAAACCGGGTTCCTAGATTTGAATCAGATCCATCTGATGGATTTACGTGAATGTCACAACTTTGGGCTGATGCACTATTGCGGGCTCCAGACAGAACCAACAAGGACAGAACGAGCATGAAAGCTCTGCAAACAAACAAGCACTTCGTCATTCTGCGTAAAAGGTTCATGGACGATGATATTGACTATTTGCTCCAAAATAGAGATCTTTACTTCAGTATGAAATGTCTAAAAATCACGGTATCCCGTTGGGTACTAGGGGATTTGGACGTGTATATGACTCGTAATGGGCATCTGCCCATATTCTAAAAATTAAGTAAAAACACGCCATAGAGCTCTTGTTAACCGTTTTTAGCTCAAACAGTTGGTTAAATCGCCCGGATTCAAAATTATTTGAATCTCGGGTTTTGGACGTTTTTACTATACCAGATTCATTTCTACGAGCAATTTGCATCGCAGAAAGAATTTATTTCTTCAATAAATGACTCTAATAGAGAGGCACAGTACATGAACACCCCAAAAGTGTTACAAAAATTCTGGGCGTTGTCGCTGGTAATTCTGCTTGCAGGATTTATCGGAATAGGACAGGCGTCGGCTCAATGGTTCGTGGATGGCGTTGCAGGTAACGATACCTTCAACGGTAGCCAGATGGCTGTTGGTGGATTCCCCAATGGTCCATTTAAGACAATTGGTACGGCCATAACCGCAGCAGCTGATGGTGAAACAATCACCATTTTGGCAAACACCTACGCTGAGGCCATTTCGACTGCCAAAGCAATCACGTTTGAAGTTCAGACTTCAGGTGGTAACTCAGTAGTTACGATAACGAGTATCACGTACACCGGTGGTGCAACTAAAACGGTTACGTATACTGATGCTGCTGGTGGCGGAGTCGGAACATTCTTGCTGACTGCTGGCATTACGCTGACATCTGGAACGGTTAATTTCGGAACGGCTGTTGTCGTTCCGACTGGCCAGACTATTACGCGTACGCTCGGCTCCCTTACAGGAACCGCTCCAACGACGACGAATGTCAGCGTTACGTACAACGGTACTCTTACTGCTGGAATGACGGCCGGTAATGAGCTACCTGCTTCTTTGGGCGCGGGTAATCTGCTTATTAGTCACACGGGAGCCCTTCTTACAATCCCAAATGCGGTCAGTGTGAACACTGTCAATTCGACCACAACCGGTAATGTGACGTTCGCGTCCACGCTTACCACGACTGCTGGTGG
>ERZ890510.169-NODE-169-length-55417-cov-7.540353_pt1 | contig 55417 bp, 51 predicted proteins | sample MGYA00521265_ERZ890510 | MGnify/ENA primary metagenome ERZ890510 (study PRJEB32303, sample SAMEA104408624) | aquatic metagenome | biome: Brackish water; feature: Chemocline; material: water | place: Baltic Sea | collected 2014-10-26T21:54:00 | depth 110 m ... | reverse complement strand
CGCGCAAGCTCACCGAAGAAGCGTTGGCCCGCATCGAGGATCCGAAAAGCGAAGGCAAGCGCGCCTTCATCAAGGTCTGGCGCGCCCAGGCGCTGGCGGCAGCCGACGCCAGCGACGCCCTGCGCAAGGCGGGCATCGTTGCCTCGCCGCTCGCGGGCCTTCCGGTCTCGATCAAGAACCTCTGCGATGTCGCCGGCGAGACGACGCTCGCCGGTTCGAAAGCACTCGATGATGCGCCGCCCGCCAAGCAAGACGCGCCCGTGGTGGCGCGTCTGCGCGCATCGGGCGCAGTCATCGTCGGCAGCACCAACATGAGCGAGTTCGCCTTTTCAGGCGTGGGCTTCAACCCGCATTACGGTACGCCGGGCAACCCCGCCGACCGCAAGCGGGTGCCGGGCGGATCGTCGGCCGGCGCCGCCGTATCGGTGGCCGATCGCATGGCCGTGGCGGCGCTCGGCACCGACACCGGCGGTTCGGTACGCATTCCCGCTGCCGTCTGCGGCATCGTGGGCTTCAAGCCAACGGCGCGGCGCGTGCCCATCGATGGCGTCGTGCCACTGTCGACCTCGCTCGATTCGATCGGGCCGCTGGCCAACTCGGTCGAGGACTGCGCCATCGTCGATGCGGTATTCGCCGCCGAGCCAATTTCCGTCCCCGAACCGATGCCGCTCGGCGGCCTCCGACTCGCGGTACCCAGGCACTTCGTGATGGACGATCTCGATCCCGTCGTTGCCAAGGCCTTCGAGCGGGCGCTGAAAGCGCTGGCGGCCAAGGGTGTCCGGATCGAGCATATCGACCTGCCCGAGCTCAATGAGCTCGCCTCAATCAACGCCAAGGGCGGGTTCGCGGCCTCCGAGGCCTACGCCTGGCACAAGGAGCTGATCGCCCGTCGCGGCAATGTCTATGACCCGCTGGTGGCACCACGCATCATGCGCGGCAAGGAGATGAGTGCCGCCGACTATGTCGAACTGCTGGGCCGGCGCATCGACCTGTGCCGCCGCGTATCGGCGATCACCTCGAACCACGACGCTGTCGCCATGCCGACCTGCGCCATCGTGGCGCCGACCCTCGACGAAGTCGCGACCGCCGACGGCTTCACCAGGAAGAACATGCTGCTGCTGCGCAATACCACGGTCGGCAATTTCCTCGATCGCTGCGGCATCAGCCTGCCTTGCCACGCCTCGGGTGAACTTCCGGTGGGCTTCATGCTGATGGGCGAGGCGATGGCCGATCGGCGCGTGCTGGCGATGGCGCGGTCTGTCGCGCCGGTCGTCGCACCTCACTGATAGCGAGGATCGTCCGGCCGGCGCATCTTCCAGACGTTGTCGGTCGTGGTGTATTCGCTATAGCCGAGCCGCGCGACCGGCTTGAAGGCCAGCGTGTCGATGCGGCCGTCCTTGATGATACCATCAGCAACGTGGATACCGACGACGTGGCCAAACACCACCGTTGCCTGATGCTTCTCGCGGCCTTGCTCGATCGGCATCTCGATCGTCTTCCAGTACCTGCACTCCAGCGCGATCGGCGACTCGGCGACGCGCGGCGGCTTGACGTAGCGCGAGGGCGCAGGCGTAAGCCCCGCCAACTTCATTTCATCGACGCCGTAGTCCACCATGGTGGTCGTGACGTTCATCTGTTCGGCGAGTTCGGCACTCACCATGTTGACCACGAACTCGCCCGTCTCCTCGGCATTGCGCCTGGAATGTTTGGTCGGGTTGTCGCCATAGGTGCCTGTGGTCGAGAAATAGACCATCGGCGGCGAGGCGCTGACGGCGTTGTAGAAACTGTAGGGCGCCAGGTTGACGCGGCCCTGGCCATCAAGAGTCGATATCCAGCCGATGGGACGCGGCACGACCAGTGCGGTCAGCGGATCCTGCGTCATGCCATGGTCGCGGCGAGCGGTATCGTAGAACATCGGTGCTTGGGCCTACTGATAGCGTGGATCGTCCGGCCGGCGCATGCGCCAGACATTGTCGGTGGTGGTGTATTCGCTATAACCTAACCGTGCAACCGGTTTGAATGCCAATGTGTCGATGCGGCCATCCTTGATGATGCCGTCGTCGATGTGGATGCCCACCACCTGGCCAAACACGACCGAGCCGCGCTTGCTTTCATGGCCCTTTTCGGCCGGCATTTCGATGGTCCGCCAGTACTTGCATTCGAGCGCGACGGGCGATTCCTTGACGCGCGGCGGCTTCACGAATTTGCAGGGCGCTTGTGTAAGGCCAGCCAGCTTCAGCTCGTCGACGCCGAACGCCACCATGGCGGTGGTCACGTTCATCTGTTCCGCCAGATCGGCGCTCACCATGTTGACCACGAATTCGCCGGTCTGCTCGGCGTTCAGGCGGCTGTGCTTGGTCGGCGTGTCGCCGTAGGTGCCGGTGGTCGAGAAGTAGACCATCGGCGGGTGCTCACCGACGCCGTTGTAGAAACTATAGGGCGCGAGATTGACCCGCCCCTGGGTGTCGACCGTCGAAATCCACCCGATCGGCCGCGGCACGATCAGGGACTTCAGAGGGTCCTGCGGCAGTCCATGGTCGCGCTTGGCGGCATCGTAGAACATTGTTTTCTCCCCAGACCAGATCGAGTTCAGCCAAAGCGGACGGGTGGCGCCTGCACTGTCGGCGCCGCGGCATCGAGGATCGCCCGACGATCGCCCGAACGCGGCGGATAGATGCGTTGGCGATTGATCAGCTCCTTGGTGCGCTTGGCCTCGGCGCCGCGGGACACGACCCGCCGATCCCAGCCTTCGGTATAGACGGCGCCCCACGGCCCAAGGTCGAGGATCGTGGTGTACCAGTCCACCTTGAGCGGCAGCAACGGCCGGCCCAGCAGGTCGCAGACGACGTTGTGGCCGGCAAAGCGGCCCATCGGCCGGCCGTGCTGGCATGACATCACCGACGTGTGGACGCCGTCGATCAGAAACCAGGCGGCGTCGCCGGCGCCAAACTCGGCCGCGAGGCCCTTGATCCTGAGCGACGGCTCGACCGGCAGACGACCCAGCCGGTCACGCTCCACGGCGAACGCGGCCGTCAGCGGATGGGCCTGCATGCCGGCGCACCAGACGACCGTGGCAGCGGCGACGCGTTCGCCGCCGTCGAGTGTCGCGCCCGTGGGATCGACTGCGGCTACCGACACACTCCCGCGCGTTTCGATGCCGAGTGCGTGCAGCGCCTCATCGATGACCGGCAAGGCGCTTTCGCCCATGCCGGCACCGACCCGGGCCGCATGATCGGCCAGGATGACACGCGGCGACATGACGCCAGCGGTGCGGAGCTTGCCCGGCATTTCGGCCGCCGCCTCGATCCCGGTCAGGCCGCCCCCGACGACCAGCACGGTGGATTGTCCCGGCGCCGACACGCCGCCGGCCAGGCTGGCGATATGGGTATTGAGCCGTTCCGCCCCGGCATGGGTGTCGACATCGAAGGCATGCTCGACAAGCCCAGGAATCGACGGATGGGCAAGGCGGCTGCCGAGCGCGAAGACCAGACGGTCGTAGGTGATGCTGCGCGACGCGCCGCCCGCCGCATAGGCGACGGTCCTGCGGGCAACGTCGATGCCGGTGACCTCACCCTCGAGACGGCGCACGCCGATGGGGTCCAGCACACTGTCGAGAGCGACACGTGTATCGCCAAGATCGGCTTCGTAATTGCGCACGCGGATCGAATGCCAGGCGGACCGGTCGATCACCACGACCTCGACCCGGTCGGCGCCGACACCCAGTTCGTCGAGCGTGCGTGCGGCACCGATGGCGCTCCAAAGGCCGGCGAAACCGGCGCCCAGAACCACGATCCGCTCCGTCATCCAGGCCTCCCTGCGTCAGCCGAGCCGGCACTTGGCTTCGGCATGGGCGACGTCGAACGCCCGATCGAGCGCGGCATTGAGGCCGCGGCAGGAACGAACCACCTGCTCGGCCCAAACGACATAGTCGCGCAGCCGCGCCTCGCTCCATCCCGCCGGCGGACTGTTCACCATGCTGCGCAGGTTGGAGGTCTTGTCGGCGATCTTGAGCAGCTTCGCCCGCCGCGACTTGCCCGCCGTCTTCTCGATCTGCAGGCGTTTGCGCTCGTCCTTGGGCAGCGACTTGTCGTCGGTCACCTCGGCCACCAGCGCCGCGACCTCCGCGCCGAAGCGCTGTTCGAGGTCTTCGTAGGTGGCGTCGGTGTCCTCCAGCGTGTCGTGCAGCAGGCCACCCATCAGCAATGTCACGTCAGCACCGCCGGTCGCCTCGGCGAGCAGAGCCGCCACCTCGGTCAAGTGGTTGACGTAGGGCTCGGCCCGCTCGCCCTTGCGTCGCTGCGCAATGTGCTGGCGGGCAGCGTAGTCGGCGGCACGCGTCAAAAGGACCAGATCGGAGCTCATCAACTCCTCTTGTGCGACCAGCGGTCCGGCTTGTCGAGCCGCCGCGGCCGGCCCATGTTCCGGCCCATGTCGCGTACCATGAAAGCCCTGCTGGGCGTCTGGATTGCCACCCTTGTCGCCGCCGCCGGCTGGATCGGCTGGGACGTCGTCCAGGGCGGCCGCCCGACCATCGGCGGCCCCTTTACCCTGGTCGACCAGGATGGCCGCACCGTCACCGAGGCCGCCTTCAAGGGCAAGCCGACGCTGATCTACTTCGGCTTCACCTTCTGCCCCGATGTCTGCCCAACGTCCCTGCTGCTGATGGAGACGGCGCTGGAGAAGCTCGGCCCCGACGCCGCCAGCAAGGTCAATCTGGTCTTCATCACCGTCGATGCCGAACGCGACACGCCGGCCCTGCTCAAGGGCTATGTCACGAATTTCGGCCCGACCTTCATCGGCCTTACCGGCACGCCGGAGCAGGTCGCCGCCGCCGCCCGTGCCTATCGCGTCTATTATCAGAAGGTTCCGGGCAAGGATGGCGGACCCTACCTGATGGATCACTCCTCGATCGTCTATCTGCTCGACCGCAACGGCCGGTTCGTCACTCACTTCACTCATGATGCAAAGGCTGAAGCGATCGCTGCAGCCGTGGGACGTTTGCTCTAACCCATTGATTACATGTAATTTGTGCACTGCGATAATGGAGTGACAAGCGGGCCCTGCAGCGTACAATCGGCCGCCTGATGCTTTATCACGCTTATGAATTTCACCGGCACCTCGCCAAGCCCGTCCGGCTCTGGGCCAATGCCCTCGAGCAGGTCTATTCCAGCCCCTACAACCCCCTGGCCGAAACCTGGTTCGGCAAGTCGGTCGCGGCAGGCGCCGAGATCATGGCGCGGCTCACGCAGAATTTCGGCAAACCCACGTTTGGCCTGAAAACCACCCTCGTCGACAACGAGGATGTCGAGGTCAACGAAGAGATCCTGCTGCGCAAGCCGTTCTGCGACCTTCTCCACTTCCATCGTGACACGACGCGGCGCGACCCCAAGGTTCTGGTGGTGGCGCCAATGAGCGGTCACTTCGCCACCCTGCTGCGCGGTACGGTCGAGGCGCTGCTGCCCGAGCACGACGTCTTTGTCACCGACTGGACCGATGCCCGCGAAGTGCCGCTCACCGACGGCAATTTCGACCTCGACGACTACATCGACTATGTCATCGCCTTCTGCCGCTACCTCGGGCCCGACGTGCATGTAATCGCGGTTTGCCAGCCTTCAGTGCCGGTGATGGCCGCCGCCGCCCTGATGGCCGAAGCCCGGGATCCGCGCCAACCCAAGTCGCTCACCCTGATGGGCGGCCCGATCGATACCCGCCAGAGCCCGACCGTTCCCAATGACCTCGCGGTACGCAACTCGATGGTGTGGTTCCGCCAGAACGTGATCTCGACGGTGCCGCTGGGCTATCCCGGCGCGATGCGCCGCGTCTATCCCGGCTTTCTGCAGCTTACCAGCTTCATCACCATGAACCTCGACCGGCACGTCAACGCCCACATGCGCCAGTTCGAACATCTGGTGAAGGGCGACGACGATTCGGCCGACGGCCACCGCGCGTTCTACGACGAATATCTCGCGGTCATGGACCTCAGCGCCGAATTCTATCTCGACACCATCGAGGTCGTGTTCAAGAATCACCTGCTGCCGCGCGGCGAGTGGATAAGCCGCGGCCGCAAGATCGACCCCGCCGCTATCGAGACCGCCCTGATGACCGTCGAGGGCGAACTCGACGACATTTCCGGCATCGGCCAGACCAAGGCCGCGCATGCGCTGACGCCAAACATTCCCGGTGCCCGCCACGTCCATTGGGAGCAGCCGCGGGTCGGGCACTACGGCATTTTCAACGGCCGCAAATGGCGCGAGCAGATCATGCCCCGGGTCCGCAGCTTCATCCGCGAGAACGACGCGCGCTGAACCTGTTGCGGCGGCAAGCCCGGTGCGACATTGGCGCGTACCGTAGCGCGCGCCTTCGCCTCACGCGGGATTGGCTACCAATCCCTTGATTCTGCGGTTGTTCCCGCAGTTCGACGCTACCCAGCGATGTCGCGCCAAACGCGACATTTTTGAATCCCGCCCCTGCGACATGTCGCGGCCCGGGCTGGCCAGGACTCGCGATATGCGGAAGGGATGAGAGGATCATAGGTGTATTCCTATCCTCTCTGATATCTCCAGTCAACCCAACCGAGACCGATGGAGCGCCGGCGGGGATAGCGATACCTTTCCGGCCATGACCGTTCCCATCAAAATCTCCGCCTGGAAGCCTGCTCCGTTTGCCCTCAAAGGCGAGACCGTGTTCGCCGTCGGCGATGTCCATGGCTGCGCGACGGAACTCCGCGCGCTGCTCACTGCCATTGCCGACGTTGCCAAAACCTCGAGCGGCCCGCGGCGCCTGATCTATCTCGGCGACATGATCAACCGCGGACCCGACAGCATCGGCGTCCTGGAGCTGTGGGCCGAGAAAGCCGAGACCCGCGGGGTCGATCGTATCGACCGGGTGATGGGCAACCACGAGATCATGATGATGCTGGCGGTGATCGGCGGACCGCATGCCCACAAGGCCGAGGCGATGTGGCTCAGCAAGCGCATGGGCGGCCAGAAGCTCTTCGACCAGATGGTGGCGCGAACCGGCGGGCCGGTGGCGCAGGTCGACCAGGCGTTGCTCCAGTCGGCACTGGGCCGGCGCGTTGTCCTGCGGCTTCACGGCATGCGCTCGCACGTCAGCCTCGGCAACACGCTGTTCGTCCATGGCGGACTCGATCCGCACGCCGATCCCGACGAATTCCTGACCCGGCCGTGGACGGTCTTCACCGAGGCGCGCTGGGCCTGGATCAACCACGGCTTCCTCGACTGGAAGAGCGGATTCGGCGGCACCCTGGTGGTGCATGGCCACACGCCGCCCGACAAGCACAGGGAGATCAGCGGCATGGAAGACCCGCACCTGTTCGAAGGCGACCGACTCGGCCTCGACGGCGGCAGCGCGCGGACGGGCATCGTGACCGCGGCGGAAATCCAGGAGGGCCGCTATCGAATCCTCAAGGCAGGAACGCCAGTGGCGCATCCGGAACCTTCCGGTGCGTGACGGCGACTACGCCGTGGCCCGAATGACTTCCAGGAACGCCGCACCGTAACGCTCGAGCTTGGCGTCGCCGATGCCGTGGATCTCGCGCATGGCGCTGGCATTCGCCGGGCGATGCGAGGCAAGTTCGGCCAGCGTCCGGTCTGAGAACACGACATAGGCCGGCACGTTCTGCGTTCGCGCCAGCCTGGTGCGCAGTGCCTTGAGCGCCTCGAGCAGGGCCGCATCGCCCTCGCCCACGATAGCGGCGGCCGCGGCGCGCCGGTCGCGACGGGCGCCGGCCTTGCCCTTGGCTGCCCCCGACGAGAGGTCCTTGCGTAGCTCGATCTTCTGTTCGCCCTTCAGCACGCGCCAACCTTCGTCAGTGACCCGCCAGCGGCCATGCTCCATCAGGTCCTGGGCAATCAGGCCGACCGCCGAGAGCTGGCGGAAGATCGAGCGCCAGTCGCCGGCCTTGCGGCCCGATCCGACACCAAAGGTCGGCAGCTTGTCGTGGTTGAACTTGACCACGTTCTCGGTCCGCTCGCCGGTCAGGATGGCAACAAGGTGCTCCATGCCAAAGCGCTCGCCGGTGCGCAGGATGGCCGACATCGCTTTCTGGGCGTCGATGGTGCCGTCGAAGCGCTCGACGCCTTCGACGCAGAGATCGCAGTTTCCGCAGAGCTCGGAGGGTTCGCCGAAATAGGCGAGCAGGGTCTGGCGGCGGCAGCGCGGCGCCTCGGCCAGCGCCAGCAGCGCGCCCAGCCGCTGGCGCTCGATGCGCTTGCGTTCGTCCGAGGAGTCGCTCTGTTCGATCTGCAGGCGGCGGAGCTGCATGTCGCCCAGGCCATAGAGCGTCAGCGTGTCGGCCGGCAGCCCGTCGCGGCCGGCACGGCCGATCTCCTGGTAATAGGCTTCGACGTTGGACGGCAGGTCGGCGTGGCAGACGAAGCGCACGTCGGGCTTGTCGATGCCCATGCCGAAGGCGACGGTGGCGGTCATCACTACGCCGTCGTCCTGCTGGAAGGAATCCTGGTTGGCGTCGCGCACGCGCTTGTCGAGGCCGGCATGATAGGGCAACGCGCGGACGCCCGATCCGGCCAGCGTGGTCGCCAGCTCCTCGACCTTGCGCCGCGACGAACAATAGACGATGCCGCTCTCGCCTTCGTGGGCTCGCACGAAGGCCAGTACCTGGCGCGAGGAACGTTCCTTGGTCTGGAACGCGAGCCGGAGGTTGGGCCGGTCGAAACTGCGGACGAAGACACGCGGCGGGCTCACGGGAAACAGCTTGTCGACGATATCGCCGCGGGTCGGTGCATCGGCGGTCGCGGTCAGCGCCAGGGTCTGCAGCCGGCCGCCGATCTGGCGCGCGGCATTGCCCAGGCTCAGGTACTCAGGCCGGAAGTCGTGGCCCCATTGCGACACGCAATGCGCCTCGTCGATCGCCATCATAGTGACGTTGGCCTCGGCCAGCATTTCGATCGTATCAGGCCGCGCCAGCCGCTCGGGTGCTACATAAAGCAGGCGGAGCTCACGCCTGTTCAGCAGACCCATGACTCGGGCATTTTCGGCCGGTTCATTGCTCGAATTGAGGCTGCCGGCCGCGACGCCGGCGGCGGCAAGCGCCCGGACCTGATCGCGCATCAGGGCGATCAGCGGTGAGACCACGAGAGTCAGCCCCGGCCGGACGATGGCCGGCAGCTGGTAGCAAAGCGACTTGCCACTGCCGGTCGGCATGACCGTGAGCACGTTTTCGCCCGCCAGCACGGCGCGCACGATCTCCTCCTGGCCAGGCCGGAATTCGTTGAAGCCGAAGACGGAGTGCAGCAGCGCATGCGCGCTCGAGAGGGCAGTCGAGAGGGCGTCGGTCATTGTTTTGCCGGCACTATCGCCGGCTCGGCGCCCCGCGTCATGCTCGAGATTGTGGATGAACCGGGTTCGGCGAGCGGCCTGGATTCCAGAAGGCAAGAATAAGGCGGAACTCCCGTGCGCGACGGTCGTTATCTCGGGGAGGAGGCGCTCCCGAGCATGATCATCCTGGCAATCACGGTCCTCCTGGCAGCGATGGGGGTGAGCGTCATGCCGTGCTGGCGTCACAGCGCAAGCTGGGGCTACGGGCCCGGCACCTGCATCGGCCTACTTCTGGTCGGGATCGGCATTTTCGCGGTCACTGGGCGGGTCGGAGGGTCCGAGGCACTGGGTAAGCGTTTGGCTATGCCGGTTCAATCTACCGTCATGATCGAAGCATCGGCCGGCGATCCGGCTCGACCAGAGGTCATCGCCCTGATCGAGTGACCGCAGCGTGACAGATCGTACAAGGCTGTCCAAAGCGCCTAGGGTCCAGCCTCACAAACAGCAGGAGACCCGACATGGCCCAGAAACAGCAGCGCGGAAACCGCGAAGCCAAGAAGCCCAAGCAGAACAAGACCAAGACCGCTACTTCGACCTCGCCCTTCTCCTCGGCGAACTCCAATCCAGCCAAGGCCACGGTCAGCAAGCGCAAGTAGCCGCCTCGCCCAATGTCACGAGGATCGCGTGCTTAGCGCGATCCTCGCGCAGCGCGACACACGCCTTGCTCTGTGTCACTGGCGATGGCTCGCCATCGACCTCGACGGCGACCACACCGCGGCCGACTTTCCCCGGATTCCGGACGGAGATCTCGTAGACCGCGTCTCGATAGCGCAAGGTCATATCGTAGCCCGGCCAAGCGGCCGGGATGCACGGGTCGATCCACAATCGATCGCCCTTGAGGCGCAGACCGAGAATGGCCTCGACGCCAGCACGATAGAGCCAGCCGGCCGACCCTGAGTACCAGGTCCAGCCGCCGCGCCCGACGTGCGGTGCCACCGAATAGACATCGGCTGCAACGACATAAGGCTCGACTTTGTAGCGCAGCACGCCAGCGCGCGTCGCAGTATGGTTGATCGGATTGACCAACGAGAACAGCTCCGTCGCCTTGTCGCCTTGCCCAAGCGCGGCAAAGCCCATGATCGACCAGGCAGCAGCATGGGTGTACTGCCCGCCGTTCTCGCGAATGCCCGGCGGGTAGCCCTTGATATAGCCGGGATCGAGTGCCGTCTTGTCGAACGGGGGCGTGAACAGTGGCGCAAGACCGTCGCCACGATGGATGAGCCGGCGATCGAGCGACGCCATGGCCTCAATCGCCCGCCCTGGATCGCCGGCACCCGAGATCGCCGCCCAGGACTGCGCGATCGAATCGATCTGGCATTCCCCGCTCGCCGCCGAGCCGAGCGGCGTGCCGTCATCGTAGTAGCCGCGCCGATACCACGCGCCGTCCCAACCATCGCGGTCGAGCGCTGCACTCAACGAGGCAGCATGCGCCGCCCAGTCCGCCTCTCGTGCCTGGTCGTTGCGCGCCCGAGCGATGGGAACGAACGATGTGAGGGCGGCGTGGAGAAACCAGCCCAACCAAACGCTTTCGCCCCGCCCTGCCTCTCCAACGCGGTTCATGCCGTCATTCCAGTCGCCGGTGCCGATCAGCGGCAGCCCATGCCCGCCCGTGGCCAGGCCGAGGTCGAGGCCGCGCGCACAGTGCTCGTACAGTGACGCTGTCTCGTCAGCCTGGTCTGGTTCGAAATAGAGATCGTGGTCACCGGGCCGCAGCGCTGGACCGTGAATGAAGGGCACAGGTTCATCGAGAATCGCCGCATCTCCAGTGGTCTCGACATAGTGTGCGACGACCGTCGCTAGCCAGGCCCGATCATCGGAGATTCGCGTCCGCACGCCCTGGCCGGCAGGCGGAAACCACCAATGCTGGACATCGCCTTCGACGAATTGCCGGGCAGCGGCCCGCAGGATGTGCGTCCGCGCGATGTCGGGTTTGGCGACAGTGAGCGACATGACGTCCTGGAGCTGGTCGCGGAAGCCATAGGCGCCACTCGCCTGATAGAAGGCGGCGCGGGCCCAGTAGCGGCAAGCCAGCGTTTGGTAGAGCAGCCAGCCGTTGAGAAGAATGTCCATCGACCGGTCCGGTGTCTTCACCTGGAGCGTGCCCAGCGTCTCGTCCCAGAAGGAGACCACCTCGCGATGAACCACACCGAGGTCGGCAGCACGGTAGCGCTCGATCAGGGCTTGCGCCGAAGCGACATCGTCAGCCTGTCCGAGAAAGAAGACGATTTCGGTCGCGGCGCCGCGGTCGAGCTCGATCGTGGTTTGCAGGGCCGCGCACGGATCGAGGCCGGCGCCCACCCGCTGCGACAGCGGGATGGCATCGCTCAAGGCCGCCGGGTTGTCGGCGGCGCAGTTGCGCCCGATGAACTCGCTGCGATCGGCCGTCCATCCGGTTTGACGGCCGCCGAGGTCGGCGAAGGCGACGCGCGAGCCATGATGCATGTTCCACGGATTGCGCGCGAAGATCGCACCCGTTGCGGCATCACGTTCGGTGATGACCGTCGGCCCCGACACCCCGCGCCCGAGACCGAGTACCCAGTCGACATAGGCCGTGACCGACAGACGGCGGGGGCGCTCGGAGATGTTGCGGACGGTGAGCCGGGAGATCTTGATCGAATCGCCCAGTGGCACGTACTGCAACAACTCTAGCGAGATGCCGTTGGCCACGACCTCGAACCGGCTGTAGCCGCGGCCATGGCGGATGATGTACGGCGCGGTTTCGTGGCGGATCGGGAGCGCGGTCGGCCCCCAGAGTTCCCCGCTGTCGAGATCGCGCACGTAAAGGACTTCGCCAGGCCGATCGCTGACCGGGTCGTTCGACCAGGGCGTGAGTTGGTTGTCGCGGCTGTTCTGCGACCAGGTATAGCCGCCGCCATCGGTCGCGACCTGGAAACCGAACGACGCGTTGGAAACAACATTGATCCAGGGCATCGGAGTCGACTGACCGGGCCCGAGGATAGTCACGTACTCGCGGCCGTCAGGCGAGAAGCCGCCGAGGCCGTTGAAGAACTGAAGCGCACCCAAGGCCGCGACCGGCGGTGACGGCGCCGAGGCGACGGCGTCGGTGAGCGGCCGGCGGCGGACGGGCGGCACCACACCGGGCGGCGTCCGCAGGCGGTCGAGCTGATCAGTCAGACTGCCGCGTCGGCTCAGCAGGACCACGCGCGCCGCAGCGAGCAAAAGGGCGCGGGTTTCGGCCGAGATCAGGTCGCTGCGCAGGACGAAGATGCCACCCTTTCCGCTCTCGGTGCCCAAATGCGTCCGCGACCGGTGGGTGCGCACCAGCGTCTCGAGCATGACCTGCAGATCCTGGACATAGGAGGCGCCGCGCTCGTTTAGGATGACGAGATCGGCCGCCAAACCCTTCAGGCGCCAGTACTCGCGGGCGCGCAAGAGCTCGCGCACGATCCCCGAATCCTCGACTTCGTCAATCCGCACCAGAACGATCGGTACGTCGCCCGAGATGCCCTGGGTCCACAACGCCGGCGGCGGCGCCAGGCCGCGCCGGATCGTGTCAGACGGCGAACGCAGTGCGGGGTTGGCATAGAGGACATGCCCGGCCAGGCGCTGATAGAGGCTGGCCTGCGCCGGCGCGATGTCGAGGTGGCGCAGCTGCACCTGCGCCTGCGTCCACGCGAGCGTGGCGGCGCGCTCGAAGGCGTTTCTGTCGTGGTGCTTGTCGATGGCGTCGAGCAGCGCTTCGCGCGACGACGCCACCATTGTCCAGTACGCGATCCGCACCATGCCACCGGCGGGAATCGACAGGCGCCGGCGCAGGGCGAACACTGGATCGAGCACCGGCCCGACAGTGTTGGAAAGGCGCCGGCCGTCGAGCGCGGCGACCGCGTTGCCGGCATCGTTGCCGCGACCAAGGAACCGGGCGCGGTCGGTCTCGACCTCGACGTCGCCGATCGACTTGCCTTCGACGACCGATAGATGGCCGGCCCACAGCTCGGGTTCGTCTGGACTGCGGCGACGCCGCGTCGCCAGGATGGCGCCCACGGCCGGCAGGTATTCGGTCTGCACGAAGAGCTTGGAAAAAGCCTGGTGCGCCGCGTCGGCTAGCGGCGGCGCGAGAACGATCTCGGCATAGGACGTGATTTCGATGTCGCGGGGCTCGGAGCCGGAATTCGCGATCGACACGCGCCGGACTTCGGCGTCGTCTTCGGGCGACACGACAATGTCGAGAGTAGTGGTGAGCGCGCCGTCACGACGAACGAATTCCGCGCGATCTTCGGCGAACATGACATCGTAGCTGTCAGGTCGTGTCCCTAAGGGCTGATAGGTAGCCGACCATGTCTCGTGGCTTTCGACGTCGCGCAGAAAGATGTAGCTTCCCCAGTCGTCGCGCGTAGCGTCTTCCCGCCAACGCGTAACGGCATGTTCGCCCCAGCGGCTGTAGCCCGACCCGGCAGCCGTCAGCATCACCGAATAGCGGCCGTTGGACAGCAGGTGCGCGGACGGACTGGCGGCATGCGGATTGTGCAGGCGACGCACCACGGCAGGGTTCAGATCGGCCACCGAGGCACCGACACCGACCTCTTCGGCACGCGGATGCGCCACTGCGACGTCGCGGGGCGTCCGCTCCTGCAACAGCAATTCGGTTGCCTGGACCATCGGTTCGGCATGAAAATGCACACGCATGATGCCGTCGAACAGCGCGTTGGCGATGGCAACGACCGTCATGCCCTGGTGGTGAGCCATGTAGGCTCGCACGACCGCGCAGGTCTGGCCCTCCGGCAGGCGAGACGGCGTGAAGTCGAGCGCCTCGTAGAACCCATAGCGTCCGCGGCCGCCGATTGCGCCCAGCCGATCGAAGTTGGCTTTCGCCGCCGATGGATCGACCATGGCGGCGAGTGCCGTTGCGTAGGGGGCAATGACTGCGCTTTCGCTCAGGCCGCGCTTGAAGCCCAATCCCGGCACGCCAAAGTTGGAATACTGGTAGGTCAGTTCCTTGTCCCGTGCATTGTAGGCCGACTCGGAAATCCCCCAGGGCAGGCCGAATGCGCTCGCATAGGCGATCTGTCGCCGCACAATGAGGCCGTTGGTCCTTTCGAGGAGGCTGCCGCGCGGCGCCCGCATGACCAGCGATGGCATGAGGTACTCGAACATCGAGCCCGACCAGGAGATCAGGGCCGCGCCATGCCCGACCGGCGTCACCTCACGGCCCAGCCGGAACCAATGGCGCGCCGGAACCTCGCCTTTGGCAATCGCCACGAAGCTGGCGAGCCGGGCCTCCGACGCGAGAAGATCGTAACAACCGGGGTCAAGTCTGTCTTCGGCGACGAGGTAGCCGATCGACAGAAGCCGGCGATCCTCCTCGAGCAAAAAGTCGAACTCCATGGCACTGGCGATGGCGAGCGCGGTCGTTTCGATCGTCTGCAGGCGGCGCTCGATCGCCGCGAGTGACTCCGAGGTCCGCACGATATCGCGATGCTGGCTTTCGATCGATCGGTGAGTGGCCTCGATCCAGAACAGCATATCGGCGCTCGCGGCATCGCCCCGTTCGGTGGCGTGCGCATGGGCGAGGTCGACGACCATTGCGGCGTTTGCCACGACATCGTCCGGCTTTCCTGGGAAATCCGGCAGCGCCGCGGCAAGACCATCGAGGCCGCGGGCGAGTTCGTCGGACGTCACGAGGTGGGTGCGCCTGTCATCTGGCAGGACGATCAACGCCTCCTGAGCCAGCATCAGGCTGTCGGCGGCGCCAGCCGAGCCATCGGACAGGCCGCCGGTGGGCGTTCTGCGCCATGCGGCACAAGCGTTTGCAAGAGCGATCAGATGGCCCGCCAGGTTGCCGCTATCGACCGTGGAGACATAGGCGGGTTCCAGCACCCTGAGATCGGACGTGTCGTACCAGTTCAGGAAGTGGCCACGATGGCGCTTCAAGCGCTGCATCGTGGCCAGGGTCGCCTCAATGCGCTGGACCGCCTCGGTGGTGCCGATCCAGCCGAAATCGCGCGCGGCGACGATCGACAGGAGATAGAGACCGATATTGGTCGGTGAGGTCCGCCGCGCGACAATCGGCTTGGGATCTTCCTGGAAATTGTCCGGCGGCAACATGTGCTCCGCCTCGGTGACGAAGGTCTCGAAGAAGCGCCAGGTGCGGCGAGCGACCAGCCGCAACGCCCGTGCGTCGGCGGCGGAGATCGCAAGGCTGCCGGCGTCAATCTGGGCCAGACTCACCCAGCGGGCGATCACGGGCGACAGGAACCAGGCGAGGAGGATTGGTGCGGCGACCGGCAGCGCCGCGGGACCAGCGTAGCCCACGAAGACCGCTGCCCCGCAGGCCACCGCCAGGCTACCGGCCATCTGACCGACGAAGCTCCGCCAATCGGTACGGCGCAGCTGCTGGGACTGCGCCGCCGTCGTCCACTCGAGCAGGCGCCGATGGCTGACGAACAGGCGGAACAGGGTGCGGCCGATGGCATCCATCATCAGCCAGGCCTGGTGAGCCAGAAAGGCCACCACCAGGGCAGTCTGGGCGCACGCGGTCGCGACGTCCGATCCCAGCGCACCGATGTGGCTGCGGGCCGTGACGCCAGGACGGCGCGGCAGCAGTGCCGCGGCCACCGGTATCATCGCCGGCAAAGCGAGCACGAGCACGATGGCAACGGTCCAGACAAGCGCTCCCGCCAGCGGCAGGGTCCAGCCCGCCAATAGTGCCACGACGGCGGCAGGCGTCGAGAGCGTGCGCCGCAGGTTGTCGAACATCTTCCAGAAGCCGACTGCAGGAACGTTGCCGCCACGCGGACCCTTGATGAGCCCCAACATCCAGGGCAGCAGCTGCCAATCGCCGCGGGTCCACCGGTGGTGGCGGGCCGCGGCCACGTCGTAGCGAGCGGGAAACTCCTCGACCACCTCGATATCCGTCACCAGGCCGGAGCGAGCGTACACGCCCTCGAACAGATCATGGCTCAGCATGGCGTTGTCAGGCACGCGGCCAGCGAGCGCCGCCTCGAAGGCGTCGACGTCATATATGCCCTTGCCGGAGTAAGAGCCTTCGCCGAACAGGTCCTGGTAGACATCCGATACCGCCGACGAATATGGGTCGATGCCGGAGTTGTTCGAGAATATGCGCTGGAACAAGGAGCCTTCCGACCCGATCGGCAGCGATGCTGCCACGCGCGGCTGCAGCACACCGTAGCCCTCGACGACGCGGCCTCTGGCGGGATCAAGTCGCGGGCGGTTGAGCGGATGGGCCATCTTGCCCACCAGGCGGCAGACCGCGTCGCGTGGCAGCCTGGTGTCCGAGTCGAGTGTGATGACGAACCGGACATTGCCGGGCAGCCGGCGGCCCCCTGTGTCCAGAAACGTCGTCTCAGTCGAGCCGCGCAGCAGACGGTTCAATTCGTGAAGCTTGCCGCGCTTGCGCTCCCATCCCATCCACTGTCCCTGCGCCGCGTTCCACAGTCGTCTGCGGTGCAGCAAGAGAAAGCGATCGCCGTCCGGCGCACCGGGATAGCGGGCATTGAGACGGGCGATGCCCACACTGGCCGCCACCACCAGTTCACCGTCACCCGGCAATGACTCGGTCGGGGCATCGGCCCAGTCCGACAACAGGACGAAATGCACGGCGCCAGCGGGATTGGCCAGGTAGTGGACCTCCAGTCGCTCTATCAACTCGTCGACGCCGGCACGGCTTGTCAGCAAAGTCGGGATGGCCACCAGCGTGCGCAAATCGGTCGGCACTCCGTCACGTAAAGCGAGCCCGGGCAGTCGTGTCGCGCCGAAGCCACCAGTAATCGCGCGATTGACCAGCATCAGCGCTGCATCGATTGCCGGCAACAACCCGACCATCATCATGGTCGCCAGGCGCCAACCGAATACACCTGTCTCCACCATTGCGAGAAGCAGCAGGGAAACGATGATGCCCGCCGTCGTGGCCACGCTGGCGACATAGCCCGCGAGGCCAGTCTTGGCGAACCGCTGCCCAAGCGCGAGCCCGGGCGGATGGAACTGCAGCGCCAGCTCGAATGCCGGCCGCCCGCGGCCGATCAGGTGGTAGCCAGGGTCGCCCTGTCGCGCGTCATCCTCCGGCGCGACGGCGGCAGCGGCCGCTAATGCGCGTCGTGCGATCTCGGGCTCGTCGAACCGGCTGCCGCGCGCCATCTGCTCGATGGCGGTGCGATAGAGATTGCGGGTGGCGAAATCCATGGCGGCAAAAGCGCTGCCCGCACGCAGGATATCGTCGACGGGACTCACGGCTTCGAAGAGCTTCGCCCAATCGACGTCGGAGACCAGGCGCATACTGGTGATGATATTGCGCACGGTGACGTTGGTAGCGCCCTGCAGGTGCTGTTCCCTGCGCACCAGCGCATCGGCGTTCGTGCCTTCGCGTGCCAACCGCTCTTCCAGCCAACGCACCGCCGGCGTCGTCTCGGGGTCGTGGTCGCGCAACCGCTTGACCAATTGCACCGCGAAGTCTTCGGATAACGCCACGTGCTCATAGGGCGCCAGACTGGCCGGATCCCCAGGCAGGCCGTTTAGGCCCAGTAGCCGATCGGCGACGATGTCGGCTTCCTCACGCGCCGACCACTGGCTCATGATGCGTCGGGTCGACCGTCGAAGGTTCTCGACCAGCACGATGCGCAACGTGATCGCAACGGCCCACAGCTCACCGATGCTGAGTGGCTGAACGTTCTGATAGGCGCGCACGAAACGAGCGAGCACGTCCGGATCGAAGCGGCTATCGGTATGGGCGACGAACGCCCACGCCAATCCCAGCACTCGCGGATAGCCGGCCAGCGGGCCCTCGCTCAGCTTTGGCAGTTGCCGATAGTAGCCGGGCGGAAGGTCGATGCGGACTTCGCGTACCTGCTGTTCGACCAGATGGAAGTTGTCGAGCAGCCATTCTGCGGCCGGTGTTATCGCCTGCCCATCGCCGGCCGCTTTGGCGATGCTTCCGTAGGCCTCCAGCAGCACGCGCTCGTTGTCGCGGAGGCGAGTAACGAGCGACCTTCCAGACGACGGCTTGGCGCGGACGTGCTGGCTCGAGGCGAGACTTTCGGCATGCTGCTCCAGCCGCTCGACACTGAACAGCTCGCTGCGGATGGGGTCATCCGCAGCGTGCACAGAAGCAGGTCGAGCGCGCCCGAAGGCGCGCCACAGGAGCGATTTCAATGGATTCCGGCCTTTCCGGCTATAACGCGCGGGCAGCCCAAAGGTTGCGACGTACGCGGCGCGTTTCTGAAGCGGAGCGCTGCAGACGCTCCAACCTACAGCACCCGGCAGGCGCCGACGAATCGCGCCGCAGGCAGCCTAGTGCCTTGCCGCCTGGCCGCCGTCGAGGGTCATCACCACACCGCTGATATAGCTGGCACGATCCGATGCCAGGAACACCGCGAGGTCGGCCACCTCGTCTGGTTCGGCCGCCCGGCCGAACGGCATGTGCTGGGTGAGTTCCGGCCAGCGCTCGGGATCGCCCCACTTCTGCTCGGCCTGGCCGCGCAGCAGGGTTAGCATGCGGTCGGTGCGCGTCGCGGGCGGATTGATTGCCACCACGCGCACGCCATGATCGACGCTCCGGGAACCCACGGCGCGGGTGAAGGCCATCAGGCCGGCATTGCCCATGGTGCCGGCGACATAGTCGTAGTTGAAGCTCTCGCCCGCGAGCCCGATGACATTGACCACGACACCTTTCTTGCGGGCGTAGAATTTCTCCAGCATGGCGCGGGTGCAGTTCACGTAGCCAAACACCTTCAGTTCCCACGCCTCGCGCCATTTCGGCTCGGTCATGCCCAGGATGTCGCCGCGCGGGATGGCACCGGCATTGTTCACCAGGACATCGGCATGGCCCACGGCCTCGACCAGCGCGCGCGCCGTATCGCCCTTGCTGAGGTCGGCGGGATGGATCTCGACCGGCACGTTGTGGCGGGCGCGGATTTTCTCCCGCGCGGCTTCGAGCGATTCCGTCGACCGCGAGGCGATGTGGATGGCGCAGCCTTCGGCCGCAAAACCCATGGCGCAGGCAAAGCCGATGCCGCGGCTGCCGCCGGTGATCAGCACCGTCTTGCCGGCGAGTTTCATGTCCATGTCTCGATCTCCTAAAGCCGATAGGTCGAATCGATCGTGGCGCGGCCGTCGTCGGTTTTTACGCGGCCGTCCTTCGCCATCTGCACCAGATGAGCCAGCATCGAGCGGCCGGCGGCCTTGTGCAGATGCAACGGCGTATCGGCGTAGTTCTTCACCACCATTTGCGGAATGGTCTGCGGGCCTTCCTTGAGCCGCGCCAGGATCTGCGCCTCGCGGCCCAGCCGGTGCTCGATATAGGCCTGCACGAAGGGATTGGGATTGCGGATCTCGGCGCCGTGCGTCGGGATATAAAGCGTCTCGTCGCGCGGCAGAAGCTTGCGCAGACTGGCGAAGTAATCGGACATGTTGCCGTCGGGCGGCGAGATCACCGCCGTCGACCAGCCCATGACGTGGTCGCCCGAGAGCAGCGCCTTGTCCTCCTTCACCGCAAAGCAGAGATGATTGGAGATGTGGCCGGGCGTGTACACCGCCTCGACATTCCAGCCGTCGCCCTGCACGACGTCGCCATCGTTCAGTTTGACGTCGGGCGCAAAAGACAGATCGCCCGCCTCCTCCGCATGCTCGCCGGCGGGCGGCCTGGGGTGCGGACCGTAGCTGAAAACCTTGGCGCCGGTTGCCTTGGCCAGGGCCGGCGTGGCCGGCACGTGGTCGATGTGGGTGTGGGTGACCAGGATGTGCGTTACGGTCTCGCCGCGCACGGCGCGCAGCACGGCGTCGATGTGGTCCTGCTGGTCAGGCCCGGGGTCGACCACCGCCACCTTGCCGTGGCCGATGATGTAGGTGCCGGTGCCCTTGAAGGTGAAGGGGCTGGGATTATTGGCCACGACGCGGCGGATCAGCGGCGTCACTTCCATGGCCGTGCCGTAGTCGAACTTGAAGTCCTTGATGAAAGGAATGCCAGGCATCGCGTACTCGCTACGGTGTGGGCGGTGTCAGTTTGTAGAGGCTGTTGCGGATGTCCGAGCTGACATAGACGTTGCCCGACTTGGCCACCGCGACACCCGTGGGCACCAGCGCCGGCGGGCCGCCGGGATACGGAGCGAGGCCGATGTCGAGGTTCGAGGCGATTACGGTCTTCGTCCCGGTCGCCGCGTCGATGGCAACCACGCGCTTCTGCCCCACTTCGGCGATGAACAGTCGGCCGTCGGGCCCGACATCGATGCCCTCTGGGCCGGCAAGGCCGTCAGCCACCACCTTACGGGCACCCGAGGCGACGTCGATCTGGAGTACCGCACCTCCGGCGATTTCAGTGATGTAGACAAGGTTGCCCGGGCCCTGTGCCATGGCGACCGGGCCGCGCAGTTCCTTGGCGATGACGCTGCGCGTCTTGCCGTCGGGGCTCACCTTCACGAGATTGCCGCTCGCCAGCTCGGCGACGTAGAGCGAGCCATCGGCGCCTTCGAGGGCATCGACCGGGGCGGCGAAGCCGTCAAGCGTCGCCACCAGCTTGCCGGTCTTGCGATCGACTTTCTCCACGGTGTTGGAGAACCAGCTCGACAGCAACACGTGCCTGGGGCCGACCGAAATGCCGATGGGGTAGGCATGCGTGTCGCCGTGCACGCGCAGCGCATCGGACACCGCGCCAGTTGCGCCGTCGACCGTGCGATAGCTGAACACGTCGGCCACATGCACCGTTTCCTTGCTGCCTTCGGTAACCACCGCGAGGTCAGCCGGGACGGCGAGCTTGCCCTCGACGATGGTTCTGGCGGCACCGGTGTGTTTGTCGACCAGATAGATACCGTTGTCGGTCATCGACGTCACGAACAGGCGCCCGCGCGAATCGAAGGCAAGATTGTCGAGGCCCGGCTTCAGCGACGCCACCAGCTTCTTGGCTTTGCTGGTCAGGCTGACGCTCCACACGCCGCCGGTGCCGGTGTCGACGACGTAGAGATTGTCGCGGTTCTGCGGATCGATGTTGACTGCCGCCGGAATCTTGAAGCCCGAGGCAATCACGGTGAGGGCACCGGTCTCGAGATTGATCTTCACGACCTCGCCCTTGAACCACAAGGGTCCGTAGAGAAAGCCGTCGTCGCGGTGGATCTCGAAGCCGTTCAGGCCGCCCAGCTTTTCGGCGATGCGGCGCAGCTCGGCGCGCGGAAACGACTTGAATTCGGGTTTGTCGACGTTCTTGAGGTCGATCTCATAGAGTGCGTCGCCGAGAAAGACCTCCGAGACGAACAGCCTGCCGTCCTTGCCGAAGGCGATCGAGTTGGGGCCGCCCATGCCGTTGGCGACTTCGATGGTCTTGCCGTTGGGCTTGCGGATGTAGACTTTGCCCAGCAGGAATGCCGTCCACGCCATGGTGCCATCGTCGGCAAAGGCGATGTCGTCGGCCATGCCGGTCGGCGCATCGATGACGCGATCAACCTCGCCGGTGTCGACCTGCACCCGATAGAGCGTCTGGCCGATCACCGAGCCGGCGAAAAGCTGATCGTCCTTGTTGAAGGCCAGCCCATGCACGCCATGAAACCACGAGCCGGGCATCAGGAATTGCTGGTTATACTCCTTGGCGACCACTGCGGGCACCGCCGGCGCCGACTGCTGCGCGCGCGCGCCGCCCGCGACGGCAAGCGCCAGCACCGCCGACGTGATATAGCGCCCCAACCCCATCCGTTCCCTCCGACCACGTATCGCGGCGCGGACTGTAGACCGCGCGATACATTTTGTAACGCCGAACCCTTCGGTTACCATCGCCGCCAAGAACATGCATCTTGCAGGAGGGAAACCATGGCAGGTCCGCTTTCGGGACTGACGGTTGTCGAACTGGCTGGAATCGGGCCGGGGCCGATGTGCTCGATGATGCTGGGCGACATGGGCGCCGACGTCATTCGCGTCGACCGCACCAAGAGCCATGTCATGGATCGTCTGGCCGATCCGAAATTCGCCGTGCACAACAGGAGCCGGCGCTCGGTGTCCGTCGACCTGCAGAAGAAGGAAGGCGTCGACGTCGTGCTGCGCCTGATCGCCAAGGCCGACGGGTTGACCGAGCCATTCCGCCCCGGCGTCGCCGAGCGCCTGGGCCTCGGGCCCGATGTCTGCCTGGCGCGCAATCCGAAACTGGTCTACGGCCGCATGACCGGCTGGGGCCAGGAAGGCCCGCTCGCCAAGGCAGCCGGCCACGACATCAACTACATTGCGCTGACCGGTGCGCTTCACGCCATCGGCTCGAAGGACAAGCCGATGCCGCCGCTCAATCTCGTGGGCGACTTCGGCGGCGGCGGCATGCTGCTGGCCTTCGGCATGGTGTGCGGACTTCTCGAAGCGCAGAAATCGGGCAAGGGCCAGGTCGTCGATGCCGCCATGGTCGATGGCGCGGCGCTGCTGCTGGGCGGCATCTACGGCATGGCCGGCGCCGGCCTGTGGAAGGACGAGCGCGAAACCAACATGCTCGACGGCGGTGCGCACTTCTATGGCACCTACGAAACCAGGGACGGCAAGTTCGTCTCCATCGGATCGATCGAACCGCAGTTCTACGAGTTGCTGCTCGAGAAGACCGGCCTGAAGAGCCAGAACCTGCCGGCGCAGATGGACCGCAAGATGTGGGGCGACCTCAAGGCCAAGCTCGAGGGTGTCTTCAAGACCAAGACGCGCGACGAATGGTGCGCGATCATGGAAGGCACCGACATCTGCTTCGCCCCCGTTCTCACCATGCAGGAGGCCTCGCAGCATCCGCATGCCAAGGCACGCAACGCCTATGTCGATGTCTCGGGTTTCGCGCAGCCGGCGGCGGCGCCGCGCTTCTCGCGCACCAAGGAAAGCGTCAAGGGCCCGGCCGCCAAGCGCGGCCAGCACACCGACGAGATTCTCAACCAGAGCGGCTTCACGACCAAGGAGATCGGCGAGTTGAAGGCGGCGGGGATCGTCGGCCCGCAGTAATGTCGACGCGATGATCCGCGCCTTCGATCTCGCGATCCGGCAGCTCGGCGACCCCCGGCTGCGCGGCATCATCTGGCAGTCGCTCGCGCTGTCGCTGGTGCTGCAGATCGCCATCGGGGTCGTGGCGTGGTGGGTGCTCCAGTCATTTGCCACGTTCCAGTGGAACTGGCTGAACGAGACCATCCGCTGGCTGGGTGGCGGCGCCGTGGCAGTGCTGGCACTGATGCTGTTTCCGGCGAGTTTCGGCATCGTGATCTCGATCTTTCTCGAGCAGATCGCCGACATCGTCGAAAGCGAGCACTACCCGAAACTCGGCCGGGCGCGTGGCGTTCCGCTATGGACCGGCATCCGCTCCGGCGTCGTGTTCCTGCTCACCCTGGTGGCGCTGAACCTCGTGCTGCTGCCGTTCTATCTGGTGGCCTTGTTCATCGCCGGGCTGGGGGCGCTGCTGTTTTACGGCGCCAATGGCTGGCTGGCCGGCCGCGAGTACTATGAGCAGGTGGCGCTACGCCGCCTCGACCCGGCGGATGTAAAGGTCTGGCGCAAGGCCAATGCCGGCGTGCTGTGGGCGACCGGCGTTGCGATCGTCTTCCTCGGCACGATTCCGATCCTGAACCTGATCGTGCCGGTTCTCGGCGTGGCCGCCATGGTCCATGTCGCGCAGACACTGAGGCCGCCCCTTAAACTGCCGGCCGGACCGCGCTAGACTGCGGCCATGAAAAAGTCATTCGGGGCTCTCGCGCTCGTCTTTCTCCTGGGCGGCTGCGTCACCGATTCCAGCCCGCAGTATTCCCTCGCCGGCGGCGAGAAGGGCGTGTTTGCCTCGCGCAATCCGGGCACGCCGATTCCGCTCGACCGCATCAAGGGCATGGACGAGCAGCAGCTCGCGACCACCTTCGGTGCCGCCGCACTCGACCGCAAGGACGAGCCGGCCCGCGTGCTGCGCTATCAATCCGACGCCTGCACGCTGTTCGTCTCGCTCTATCGGCGCAACGGTGCGCCCTGGCGCGCCGAATTCGCCGATGCCTACGACACCCACCTGCGGCCGCTACCGGCCGACCAGTGCGCCGGCTCGGTGGCGGCCCAGAAGAAGCGGGTCGTCTAGGATCTGCCATCCGCCAGCTGCCGCCATAGCGCAGCTACAGCGGCGCAAGCCTTGGGGTCGGTGATCATGTCGAGATGGCCAAAACCGGGCTCCACGGTCACGGCGATCCTCGGATTGAGGTCGGCGAACAGCGCCTTGTACCGATCGGCGTGGAAGAGTTCGTCCTTGGCCCCGACCACGACCGTCGTCGGCCGGTCGATTCCGGCAAGTGCACCGCGCCAGTCGCGCACAAGCTGCATGCCGGCCGACAGTCGGTAGGAATAGACCGGCGTGCGATTGGCGCTCGGCTTCGCGGTCGTGGCAAAGCGCACCACCGGAAGCCCCTGAAACCATGACAGGCCCAATCCATCGAGGAGCGAGAGGGCCACGACGCGCGGCACCGCCACGCTGACCCAGCCACCCGACGCCGGCCGTGTGGTGGGCGAGTCTTGGGCAATGAACGGCGAGATGGCGAGGTAGTCGTCGAAGAGCGCGCGGTTGGGTCCGCTTGCCGTGCGCAGCACAAAGCCGCCGCCGGAGGAGAACCCCATCAACGTACGATGGACCTTGGAGCGAGAGAGGCCCGTGGCCTGCACGAAGTCGACAAGATCGTCGTCGAGTTGCCGCTTGTACGACGTATCGCCGTTGGTCGTACCGCTGCCACCATGGCCGCGCAAGCTGATGGAATAGACCGTGGCACCCTCGGCCTGCAGGGCCTGGGCGAGCTTGTGCATGGAGATGCTGGCACCCGACGAGCCATGGACCAGGATGACGGCGCGATCGGTGGCGCCACCGTAGAGGCGATAGGTGAGCGGCGCCCCATCCCGCGCGACCACGCGCTTGACCGCGGGGATCTCCGCGAAGTTCCACGACTCGATGCCCGGCAGGGAGTCGCCGGCCTGCAGCCGCGGCAGGTCGCCCGGGGCACTGAGGGCGATGACGGCGCCCAAGGCGACCGCAATCGCCAGCAGCAAACTTGCCGAGCCCAGCCACAGCCCCACCATCGCTCGCCGAATCCACGCGCCGGGCGTGCGCAGATACACCCCCGCCAGCCAGCCGATGCCGATGCCGGCCACAATTCCGCCGACGCCACCCGACAGCACGATCCACAGCGGCTCCGCCTTGAGGGCCGGCGCGACTCCGAACAGGACACCCAGGGCATATCGCGCGGCGAAGATCGACAGGCCGAAGGCCAGCATGAACCAGCCGCCGGCCGTCTCCAGGCGGCCGTCCTCGAGACGCCGCACGGCGCGGCGATGGCCCAAGGCGCGGCCCAGCGGCAAGCCGGCCAGCAAGGCCACCCCCCATCCAGCCGCGGCCAATCCGGGTTGGGACGCCTGGACGATGCCTATGACGGACGTCATCAATCCGACCACCGGCAGGATCGCCAGCCGCCACAATGGAAGGACGCGCGGCTTCAATCCCAGAACGCCCAGCCAGACGACGAGGGCCATCAGTGGCCACACCCACAGGGGGGTATTGGTGACGATCTGGAAAAGTGACGGCATGAGGAACTCCGGTGGCGACCATTCGCGGCCACTACCTTCGGTGGCTGCCACCACCCAATCCATCGTCGCTACGTGGAAGTACTGGTGTTTTTCGTGATCTGGCGGCAATCATCCGTTCACGATGCGCGAATCACCCTACGTCCGGTCGCTGCCCTATCACCTGCCGCCGGTGATCGGATTCGCCGTCGTGATGGCCGTCACCGGTCCGTTCGGCACCTACGAGCATATGGACCTCGTCCGCCGACTGGCCTACTTCGGCATCATCGGCATCCTGAGCTGGCTGCAGGTCGTTCTGCTCGCAGCCTGGTTCGGCGGGATCGAGCCGATCGATCGATGGCCGGTGGCGGGGCGCATGGCCCTGGTCGGCGTGCTGGCGGCCGTGCCCAGCACCTTCGAGATCATCATCGTGCAGTCCTGGCTGGGGCGCCCCATCCCGTTGTCGATGGCGCCTCAGCTTTTCCCCGAGACCGCTTTTCTGACCGTGGTCATATCGGTGGTGATCGGCCTGTTCGTTGAGCAGCGCCTACGCGCCAATGCCGATGCCGAGCGTGCCCGTGTCGCGGCGCTGGCCCAACCCCAACCCGATGCGCCCGGCCCCGCGTCCCCCGACTTCTTCCGCCGCATCCCACCGGCGCTCGGCCGCGACCTGCTGGCGCTCGAAATGGAAGACCACTACCTGCGTATCCACACCGCATTGGGGAGCGACCTTGTTCTCCTGCGCCTGCGCGATGCGTTGACCGAGCTTGCTCCCGGGCGCGGGCGTCAGGTGCACCGGTCATGGTGGGTCGCGGAAGGTGCAATCGCGTCGGTGGAACGCACAGCCGGCCGCCTCGTCCTGGTGCTGCGCAACGGACTGCGCGTGCCCGTGAGCAAGACCTATCGCGATCAGGTCAAGGAAGCGGGCTGGCTCGTGGGCTAGAATGTAAGTGTTTTCTGGCACACCTCGTTGTGCCAGGCGCTGTCCATCAAACTGTGCCACGAACCGGACTTAAGCTCTTGAACGCACGGGCGAATCTCGCCCTGATCATCTGCGCCACCGAGACCGGCCACCCGGCATCATCAGTGTTCGTCCGGTAACTCGCGGGAAGCGGTCCTGCGGCCGCCAGAAACCAGTCATCCTGATCCTCTTGAGAGGTCCGCTCTGAGCAAAGAAAAACGCCCGTGGACGGATCCGTCGGGCGTTCGGTGCGGTGGATGCAGTCCACCCATCGTGGCGAAAAACATAGCCAGAATCGGCGGAACCTGCAAATCGACTCGCCGGCTGGACGAGACACGCTCCAGAAGCTACTTGCCGCCGCGATCCTCGCGCCACAGGTCGAGCTTCTCCTGCACCGGGCGGTCGGAGAAGGAGAACAGCACGGCCTCGCCCCTGGCCTTGTGCACGACGCTGGCCCAGCTCGGCACCACGAATTGGTCGCGCTTCTTCCAGCGCAGCACCTCGCCGCCGACCGTGCTCTGGCCTTCGCCCTCGACCACCGAGAACACGGCGCCGTCGGTGGCGCGATAGGCCGCGGTCTCGAAGCCCTTGGGCAGAAGCTGCATGTAGGTACCCATGGTGGCGATCGGCGCGCCGCCGCTGGCCGGGTTCACATAGCGCAGCTTGTAGCCGTGGCAGGCATCGGGCGGGCCGGCCCTGGTCAGGCCCTGCAGCGCCTCGCGCGTTCGGGCGTAGGGATAGTTGAAGATCGGCGAGGTCTGCCTCGCGGGCTTCCAGTCGACCGGAAGGAGACCGCTGGCAAACCGCGCGTCGGACGTGCCCAGCGGCGTGGTAACGGCCTGTTCGTCGCTCTCGCCATTTTCGGCAAAGCCCGCGTTGAACATCGCGACCAGCGGGATGTCGAGACCGTCCAGCCACACCATCGGCTTGGACGAATCGTTGCCGTGGTCGTGCCAGGTCCAGGTCGGCGTAATGACGAAATCGCCTTCGTGCATGATCGTGCGTTCGCCGTCGACGGCGGTATAGGCGCCGTCGCCCTCGACGATGAAGCGCAGTGCCGACTGGGTATGACGGTGGGCCGGCGCCACCTCGCCCGGCAGGATGAGCTGCAGCCCGGCATAGAGCGTGGGCGTGATGCAGGCGCTGCCCGGCATCGCCGGATTCTCGAGGATCAGCACGCGACGCACCGCCTCCTTGGCGGTGATCAGCGCACCCGACTCCATCAGGAACGGCCGGACCTTGTCGTAGTCCCAGTGCGCCGGCCGGTACCTGGGTGCCGGTGCCGGCGGCACGAGTTGGTGCAGCGACTCCCACAGCGGTGCCATCGAGAGGCCGCCGATGCGCTCGTAGAAATCGCGGCGGGCGTTGTTGCGGGTGGCGGGCGCGGCCATCGGTCTATTCGGCCGCCGCACGCAAGGGCACGCCAAGCCGACCGGCCATGCGGGCGCGACAGGCAGCGGCAAAGGCGCCAAACAGCTTCATCGAAACCGGATTTTCGAGCGCCCGGTGTTCGGGGTGCCACTGAAGGGCGAGGGCAAAGCCCGGCGCATCGGGAATGCTGAGAGCCTCGACCTGGCTATCCTCGGCGGTCGCTTCGATCCGGGCCCGCGGCGCCAGGCGGTCGACGCCCTGGGCATGCAGCGAATTCACCCGCACCCGCCGTTCGCCCAGCAGGCGATGCAGCATGCCACCCTCGACGATATCGATATCGTGGGCCGGCGCGTAATTCACATCGATGTCGGGCGACTTGGGCGAGCGATGGTCGCGCCGGCCTTCGACCTCGTGGACGTGCTGGTGCAGCGAGCCGCCCAGCGCCACGTTGACCTCCTGCAGGCCGCGGCAGATGGCAAACAGCGGCACGCCACGATCGACCGCGTGACGGATCAGCGGCAGGGTGGTGGCATCGCGCGCCGGATCGTGCACGGTGCCATCCCGGCTCAGCCGACCATAATGGTGCGGCTCGACGTTGGACGGGCTCCCGGTCAGCAGCACACCGTCCAGGGAATCGAGGAGCCGGTCGAGCGTAGCGGCCATGGCCCGCTCTTCCGCAAACGCGGGACCGACAGCGGGGATCAGGACAACCAGGCCACCGACGGCGTGGATTGCCGCCTGGACATATTTGTCGCCCACCGTGTGATGCCAGCCGCCGCGGCCGTTTTCCTTGAAACAGGCGGAAATGCCCACGAGAGGCCGTAGAGAAGACCGATCCATAAGCTTGCGGAACCCCGGAAAAGTAGGGTTTTATCATCGCCGCTGGGCGCCGCCTTGGCAATTGCCCGGCAGACGCCCCTGCCCGCATCTTGTGCAGTGCAGCCCTGCATGGTACCGCCCGCGCCTCCCGGCCAGTACCTCCGCCCCGCGACTAACGAAAGCGACAGTGCGCCATGACGACAACCCCTCCGCCCACCCCGCCAGCCGCCGATCCCGCCGCTGACCCGGCCCAGCCCGTCGCGCCACTCACCATGCACGGCCAGTACATCAAGGATCTCAGTTTCGAGAACCCGCGGGCGCCGCAGAGCCTGATCGAGCAGACCCAGCCGCAGCTCACGCTCAACGTCCAGGTGACCAACCGCCAGTTCGACGCCAAGACCTTCGAGGTGGCGATCACGATCGAGGCCAGCGCCCAGACACCCGAGAAGGAACCGCTGTTCATGCTCGAGCTGGTTTATGCCGGCACCGTGTCGCTGGGTGAGATGCCGCAGGAGGCCTACGGGCCGCTGCTGTTCATCGAAACGCCGCGCCTGCTGTTTCCGTTCGCCCGCGCCGTGGTTGCCAACGCCACACGCGAGGCAGGGTTTCCGCCGCTCAACATCGCCCCGGTCGATTTCGTGGCGCTCTACCGCCAGCAGCTCGAGGCCAATGGCGGCCGCATACCGGGCATCGCCGACGGCCCGGTCGGCCACGCCTGACGTCATTCCAGAGCCGTCAGGCCTTCAGCCACAGCGCATCGGCACCAAGCTTGTTCAGGAACTCGGCGTGGGCCGCCAGCTCCGCCGCGCCGGGCGCGTGCGGTCGTGCGGGACGCACCGGCCGGCTGTTCGCCGCCGCCGTGCCGCCGCCTGCCGCGCCCGCCATTTCCGACGCAAGGCCCAGGTCGCGTTGCCGGCCGCCGCTGAGTTCGAGATAGACCTCGGCCAGCAGTTCCGAATCGAGCAGCGCGCCGTGCTTGGTGCGGTGCGCATTGTCGATGCTGAAACGCTCGCACAAGGCATCGAGGCTGGCGCGCTGGCCGGGAAACTTGCGCCGCGCCATCGACACCGTATCGACATAGGGATTGGCGATCCGGGGCTTGCCGGCACGTTCGAGCTCGGCGTTGAGAAAGCCGAGATCGAATTGGGCATTGTGGATGACGAGCTGCGCATCACCCAGAAAGGCCAGCAGCTCGTCGGCCTTGTCGGCGAACAGCGCCTTGTCGGCGAGGAATTCCTCGCTGAGGCCATGCACGTCCTGCGCGCCCGTCGGCATGTCGCGCTCGGGATTGAAATAGCATTGAAACGAGACGCCGGTGGCCACCAGGTTCACCAGCTCGATGCAGCCGACCTCGACGAGGCGATGGCCGGCGAGCGGATCGAGACCGGTGGTCTCGGTATCGAGGACGATTTCGCGCATCCGCCCTTCTATCTTACTTGCGACGCGCGCGCGCGAGCTGGGCTGTGAATTTCTCTCGCCACGGATTGGGCGGCCAGAAGCGGCCAGGCCGCCGCTTTAGCCCGGCAACGGCGGCGGCAAGGGCCGCCCGCGTCGGCGCCAGCCCGAGTCCGGTCGGAACGACCAGGCTCGCCTTGCGCCGTTTCAGCGCATCCGGCACCTGCTGGCGCAGGATACCGTCGAGCTTTTCGGCCGTCATGCCCGGCCGGGCCATGACACGGCGGCGCTGCAGGAAGGCCGGTGCGCTCACCACCAGCGTGGCATCGACGCGGCGCTCGCCCAACCCCTCGAACAGCAGCGGGATATCGAGGACCACCAGCTTGCTGCCGGCAAGGGCGGCACGGCGCAGAAACGCCCGCTGCCGCCGTTGCACCAGCGGATGCACGATCGCCTCGAGCCGGCGCAGCGCCGCCTTGTTGCCGAAGACGCGCGCGCCCAACGCCTGACGGTCCAGTACACCGTCCTTCACCACGCCGGGAAACGCCGCCTCGATGCCGGGCAAGGACGCACCGCCCGGCGCCTGCAGTGCATGGACGGCGGCGTCGGCGTCGTACACGGGCACACCCATCTGCCGCAGCATGGCTGCTGCAGTCGACTTGCCCATGCCGATCGAGCCGGTCAGCCCGACGATGACCATCTATCGCGACGCCGCCCGCAGGATCACGGAATCAGGACAGTCTGGCCGGTGGTCTTGCGGCTTTCGAGGTCGATGTGCGACTGGGCGGCCTCGGCCAGCGGATAATGCTGGTCGATGGCGATCTTCACCTTGCCGCTCTTCACCATCTTGAACAGCGACTTGGCCGAAGCTTCGAGATCGGCGCGCGTGGCAGTGTAGGCGCCGAGGCTGGGGCGCGTTACATAGAGCGAGCCCTTGGTGTTGAGGATGCCGAGCCCGATCGGCGGCACCGCGCCCGAGGCATTGCCGAACGAAACCATCAGGCCGCGCGGCTGCAGGCAATCGAGCGAGGCATTCCAGGTATCCTTGCCGACGCCGTCGAACACGACGGGTACCTTCTTGCCCTTGGTGATCTTCATCACCTGCTCGACGACGTTTTCCTTGGAATAGTCGATCACCCACTTGTAGCCGTTCTTCTTGGCCAGCGCCGCCTTCTCCGGCGACGACACGGTGCCGATCACCTTGTAGCCACGCGCCTTGGCCCACTGGCCGAACAACAGGCCGACGCCACCGGCGGCGGCGTGGAACAGAACGGTGTCGCCCTTCTTCAGCCACGCCTTGGCGGTGTGGTCGACGAGATATTCCGTGGTCATGCCCTTCAGCATGATCGCCGCGGCCTGCTCGTCGCTCACGCCTTTCGGCACCTGCACAAGCTGGTCGACGCCCATCAGGCGCTCCTGGCAGTAAGCGCCCAGCACGCCGCAATAGGCGACACGGTCGCCCTTCTTGAAGCCCCTGACCTTGGGCCCGACCTCGACGATCACGCCGGCAGCCTCGCGGCCGACCGCATGCGGCATCGGCGTCGGATAGAGGCCTGCCCGGGTGTAGACGTCGATGAAATTGAGGCCGATCGCGGTGTGGCGGATCTTCACCTGGCCGGGACCGGGCGCACCGACCTCGACGTCATGAAGCTGCATCTTCTCCGGGCCGCCGTTCTCGTGGATCAAAATGGACTTGGACATGTGTTTCCCCTGGTTGGATCTGACGTTCGTTCGATGACGATTTGACGCTTACTCTGCAGCGCGCTTGGACCTGGCGGCCTGGTACTTGTCGATTTCGCCCGCCACCGCTGCCTGCGATTGCGCCGAGTAAGTATCGCGATTGGCGGTTGCGATGTCGTAGCTGAGCTGTCGCAACGTATTGGATCCGCGCTGGAAATGCGGATGAACGTAGCGCGCCATCAGTTCATAGGAGCGTTGCGTCGCCGGCCAATCAGCCCAGTTGTGGGCAAGCAGAAGCACGGCGCCAAAACCGCCTTCCGAGCCCTTCCACAGCCGCTCGAAGTGACGGATGCAGTCGTCAGGCGTGCCGATGCAGGCGATACCTTCCTTGGTCAGATATTCCGCCGCATCGGTGATGCCAGGCGGCAGGATCGGGAAGGTGGCGACGTCGGTGAAGTATTTGGTGAAGTGATCGATGCCGTAGTTCACTTCGGCGAAGGCCTGCTCGCGCGTCGGCGCGACATGGGCGAAAGTCACGATCCGCCACTTGGAACGATCCGACACCTTGCCATTCTGGCGCGCATGTTCCTCGTAGGTCTGCCAGTTGGCCGCATGCGCCTTGAGCGCATCGTCCGACGTGCCGCCGATCGACAGCATGCCGATGCCATGCCGGCCGGATGCCACGGCGCCAACCGGCGAGCGCGCGCAGGCCACCGCCATTTCCATGCCGGGCTGGCTGTAGGACGGGAGCTGGAGCTGAGCCGCCGTCAGATCGAACCAGTCGGTCTTCTTCGTCACCGTCTTGCCGGCCATCAGATCGACGATCACGTCGAGCGATTCGTTCATCCGGCTGCGCTGGTCGGCGGCTTTCACGCCGATCTTTGCGGCATCGTGGACCAGGGCGCCGGGACCGACGCCGAACATGGCGCGCCCGCGCGTCATGTGATCGAGCTGGGTCATGCGCGAGGCAAGCATGAACGGATTATGGTAGGGCAGCGACACGACACCGGTGCCGAGCCGGATGTGCCGGGTGCGTTCGGCGGCCGCGGCCACAAACATCTCAGGCGAGGCGATGATCTCGAAGCCGCCGGAGTGATGCTCGCCGATCCAGGCTTCGTGATAGTTCAGCCGGTCGAGATGCTCGACCAGCGCCATGTCGCGTTCGATGGCCAAGGTGGGATTTTCGTCAAGGGCGTGGAACGGCGCGAGAAAGATGCCGGTACGCAAGTATCGATCGTTCAAGGAATGTCCCCTCACGGTTATGGGGCGGTTGCATTCGTCGAGTATAGTGGCCGCCTCCCCACGCGCCAGCCCAGCCAGAGCGGCGCACCCCTGCTGCAAGGAGGGTCAATGCGCCGGCGCCGCCTCTTAATGACTGCAACCGCCACTGGATTCGCCACGCCCGCGATCGTCCATGCCCAGAACGTCACCCGAAGCGCCAAGGCGGCCTACCGGCTGGCGACGCTCAGCCGCGATCTCGAACAACCCTGGGGCCTCGCTTTCCTGCCGGACGGACGAATCCTGATCACCGAGCGGCCAGGACGCCTGCGGGTTTTCGCCGACGGACGACTGGAGCGGACGCCCCTGACAGGTGTTCCCAAGGTCTATGCCAGCGGCCAGGGCGGATTGCTCGACGTTTGCCTGCACCCGGGCTTCGCCCAGAACCGCGTGCTGTATCTCTCCTATTCGGCGGCCGGGACCGGCGGCGCGGCAACGGTGGTGGCCCGGGCCGAACTGACCGACGGAGGTCTGCGCGATGTGACCCCGATCTTCGAGGCTCTGCCGCGGACGGGCGGCGGTCTTCACTTCGGATCGCGAATCGCCTTCGACCGCACCGGGCTGATGTATGTGACGACCGGCGAACGCTACCAGATGCGCCGCGCCCAGGATCTCGGCGACCTTGCCGGCAAGGTGGTGCGCCTGCACGACGACGGCTCGGTGCCCGCCGACAATCCCTTCGTCGGCCAGGTCGGCGCGCGACCGGAGATTTTCACCTACGGCCATCGCAATCCGCAGGGCCTGGCCATGCGTCCCGAAAGCGGACAGATGTGGCTGGTCGAGCATGGCCCGCGCGGCGGCGACGAGCTCAACCTGCTGGTGGCCGGCGCCAACTACGGCTGGCCGCTCGCCACCCACGGCATCGACTACAGCGGTTCGAAGATCAGCGACCACAAGAGCCTGCCGGGCATGGAAGATCCGGTACGCGTCTGGGTGCCGTCGATCTCGCCCTGCGGACTCTGTTTCTATACCGGCGACCGCTTCGCCGGCTGGAGAGGCTCGGCTTTCACCGGTGCATTGTCGAACGAAGCGCTGTTCCGCATCGAACTCGACGGCGTACGCTATCGGAGCGAAGAGCGGTTGCTCGTCGGCCGTCTTCCCTATATCCGCGACGTGCGTCAGGGCCCCGATGGGCTCCTTTACCTCGTCACCCACAGCGACGACGGCGGGCTGTTCCGCCTCGAACCCGCGTAAATTTACCTGGTCATGCCTGCACCCACGCTCATTCTCGCCTCTGCCAGCGCCTCGCGCCGCCAGCTTCTCGCCAATGCCGGCCTCTCCTTCAGCATCGAGCCTTCGGGAATCGACGAGGACGAGATCAAGCGCAGCCTGCTCGGCGAATCCGCCGCGCCGCAGGATGTCGCGGAGACGCTGGCCGAGCTCAAGGCCACACGTGTTTCGGCCCGGAACGAAAAAGCCCTGGTCATCGGCGCCGATTCGACGCTGGCCTGCAATGGTCGCCAGTTCGACAAGCCTCCGACACTGGAAGCCGCGCGCCAGCAGCTTCTGACGCTGGGCGGCCAGACGCACGAACTGTTCTCGTCAGTCGTCGTGGCCCGCGACGGCGTGCGCCTGTGGCACTGGAACGAGCGCGCCCGGCTGACCATGCGGCCGCTCACAGAATCATTTCTCGACGCCTATCTGGCGCGGGCCGGCGAGCCGGTAACGACCTCGGTCGGCGCCTACCAGCTCGAGAGCCTTGGCGCGCATCTCTTCAGCCGGGTCGATGGCGACTACTTCACCATTCTCGGCCTGCCGTTGCTGCCGCTGCTGTCGTTCCTGTCGGGCCATGGTATCGGGCTGGAGCAGGCGACATGAACCCGTACGAAAAACTCCTGGAGGAGGCGCAAGGTCGGCCGTTTGCGGCCATCGTCGGCTGGCCGGTCGAGCATTCGCGCTCGCCGGCACTGCATGGCTTCTGGCTGAAACAGCACCGCATCGACGGCCACTATGGCCGCCTGCCGGTCGAGCCCCGGCGGCAGGCGCTGGAAGAACTCGTGGCCTTTCTCAGGCGCACGCCCAATGCGCGCGGCTGCAACCTCACCTTGCCGCACAAGATCGACATCATGCCGCTCCTGGATCGCGCCGATCCAGGTGCTGCGCGCATCGGAGCCGTGAACACGGTCGTGAAGCAGCCGGATGGTACGCTGGAGGGCCGCAACGCCGACGGCTTCGGCTTCCTCGAGGCACTGAAACACGGCGCACCGGACTGGCGTGCCGATGCAGGACCCGTTGTGGTGCTGGGAGCGGGCGGTGCAGCGCGCGCCGTTGTCGCCACGCTGATGGATGCGAACGTGCCCGAGCTCAGGCTTGTCAACCGTACGCAGAAGGCAGCGGTCGATCTCGGGGCGGCCTTTACGCCGGATGACGGAAGGCGCGTCGTCGTAGGTCACTGGGACGACCGCAGTCGCGCGCTCGACGGAGCGACGCTGCTGGTCAATACCACTTCGCTCGGCATGAAGGGCCAGCCGCCTCTCGATCTCGACCTCGCGCTGCTGCCGCGCCGCGCCACGGTCTACGACATCGTCTATGTGCCGCTCGAAACCGGTCTGCTCGCCGCGGCGCGCGCGCGCGGCAATTGCTGCGTCGACGGGCTCGGCATGCTGCTGCATCAGGCCCGGGTCGGTTTCGAGGCATGGTTCAGCCAGAAGGTCGACGTCAGCGCCGAGCAACGCCGCGCCGTCGCCGCCGACCTCGGAGCATGACGATGGATGCCAACCCACCTCCAGGCTTCGAGCCGCTGTTTCGCTCCAGCCCGTTCCTCGACCATAACGGCCCGTTCTTCTCGCGGTCCAACGACGACGGCACGTTCGTGGTCGGCCTGCGCGTGCTGCCCAAACACGCCAACGGCCGTGGCGGAGCCCATGGCGGACTTCTGATGACCATGTGCGATATCGGGCTCGGCTACCGCACGACGCGCAGCCAGACGCCGTCGCCGATGTTGACCACGGCCAGCGTCACGACCGACTTCGCCGGCTCCGCCAAGGTCGGCGACTGGGTCGAGGCGCATGTCGAAGTGCAGAGAGTCGGTGGGCGGCTGGCTTTCGCCAACTGCTATCTCATCTGCAACGGCGAGCGCATCGTCCATGCGAGCGCGGTGTTTGCGCGAAGCGGCGACCGGCCAACTTCATAATCCTGCCCCTTCGCGGAGTCCGCGAAGGCGAAGGGGTCAGAGAGCCGCAGAAAGCTACGCTTCCGCGAGGCCCAGATCCCTGTCTTTTCCGAACCGTGCGGGCGTCAGGGGGCGAAGCGCCTCTACTGGTTCATCGACCCGAAGAAGTCGTTGTTCGTCTTGGAGGTCCGCAGCTTGTCGAGCAGGAACTCGATGGCATCGACCGCACCCATCGGCATCAGGATGCGGCGCAGTACCCACATCTTGCTGAGCGTGGCGCGATCGACCAGCAGTTCTTCCTTGCGGGTGCCCGACTTGGTGATGTCGATCGCCGGGAAGGTGCGCTTGTCGGAGACCTTGCGGTCGAGAATGATTTCCGAATTACCCGTGCCCTTGAATTCCTCGAAGATCACCTCGTCCATGCGGCTGCCGGTGTCGATCAGCGCCGTGGCAATGATGGTAAGCGAGCCGCCCTCTTCGATGTTGCGCGCAGCGCCGAAGAAGCGCTTGGGCCGCTGCAGGGCATTGGCGTCGACGCCGCCGGTCAACACCTTGCCGGAGCTGGGAACGACCGTGTTGTAGGCACGGCCAAGCCGGGTGATGGAATCGAGCAGGATCACCACGTCCTTCTTGTGCTCGACCAGGCGCTTGGCCTTTTCGATCACCATTTCCGCGACGGCGACGTGGCGGCTGGCCGGCTCGTCGAAGGTCGAACTCACGACTTCGCCCTTCACCGTGCGCTGCATGTCGGTGACTTCCTCGGGCCGCTCGTCGACGAGCAGCACCATGAGGAAGACCTCGGGATTGTTGGCAGTGATGGCGTGGGCGATGTTCTGCAGCAGCACCGTCTTGCCGGTGCGCGGCGGCGACACGATCAGGGCGCGCTGGCCCTTGCCGATCGGCGCGATCAGGTCGATCACGCGGGTCGAAATATCGAGCTGCTGCTGCGCCGTGGTTCCGGCCTTCTTGGTGAGCGTGCCGGTGCGCCGAGAGCTCACGCGGCCCGATGAGGTGGCGCGCGCGCCGCCTTCTTCTTCCTTGACGACCGGCGCCATGACGGCGGCGCCGCCGTCCATCTCGAGCTTCAGCTTCTCGTCGGGATAGAGCGGCGTCAGGCTGTCGAAGTTGATGCGGTGGCGCAGCGCCTCGGGATCGTCGAAGTTGATCTTGTTGATCTGGACCATGGCGAAATAGCGCTCGCCGTCCTTGGGGGCACGGATTTCGCCTTCCACCGTGTCGCCGGTGCGAAGACCGAAGCGGCGGACCTGGGTCGGGCTGACGTAGATGTCGTCGGCGCCCGGCAGGTAGTTGGCTTCCATCGAGCGCAGATAGCCGAAGCCGTCGGGCAGCACCTCGGCGGTGCCGACACCGAAGATGGCCTGGTCGGCCGCCGCCAGCTTCTGGAGAATGGCGAACATCAGTTCCTGGCGGCGCATCATCGCCGCACCCTCGACACCCTGCTCTTCGGCGAAGGCGAGAAGTTCGGGGGGCTTTTTCTTCTTGAGGTCTTGGAGGTTCATGGGTCTTCGTTCCGGAGTGGGAAATGACGCACGCGCCGGGCCCGCTGGGAGCGGTCACTGTGAAAGAAGGCGCTGTGTCGTACTTGAGGTGGGCCCCGTCGATCACCGCCGGGAGGCGGCGCCAAGGGCCCTAGGTGGCGGCTATTTACAGCGCGGACCGCATCATGTCAAAGGCCGCCGGCCACGGCGTTGTCTGGCCGGCGATGACGGCGCGGGCCGTCGAGCCAGAATATCCCGATCGTCAGCCCTCTTCCGCCAGCATCTCGGCGTAACGGAAGATCTCGGTGTGATCGGCGCCCTTGCCCAGCTTGCCGTCGGCGGCCGTCCAGTAGGCCACGGCCAGCGCAAGGTTGGGCACCTGGAGCTTGAGGTGAGTGGCGACGTCGCCGGCGGTGCGCAGGTCCTTGGCCATCAGCGCGGTCGTGAAGCCAGCGGCGAAGTTGCGTGGCACGACGAACTGCCGACCCTTCACTTCCGTGGCGTTGCTCTTGCCGGTCGAACTGTTGAACACGTCGACCATGGTGCCAGGATCGAGACCGAAGGCCTCGCCGACAACCAGCGCCTCGCACATGGCGACCAGGCCGGCCGCCGAAAGGTAGTTGTTGAGCGCTTTCAGCGCATGCCCCGCACCCGCCGGGCCGCACAGCGTAATGGTCTTGCCCATGGTACCGAAGATCGGCCGCACCCGTTCGAGATCGGCCGCCGCACCGCCCACCATGATGCTGAGCGAACCATCGACCGCGCGCCGCACGCCGCCGGATACCGGCGCATCGAGCAACGCCACGCCGCGGCCGGCAAGGTCGCGCGCCAGCTTCTGGGTATCGACCGGATTGGACGAGCTCATGTCGAGCACGAGAGCGCCGGCCTGGAGGCCTTCGACCGCGGCGTCGCGGCCTTCGAGGACGGCCTGCCGCACGATCTTGCCGTCGGGCAGCATGGTGATCAGCGCGTCGGCGCCTTCGGCGGCAGCCTTGGCCGAGGCGGTCGCCAATGCCGAGGGGTGGGCACCGACGAAATCCGACACCGCCTTCTGCGACACGTCGAACACGCGCAGCTTGAAGCCCGCCTCGGCGAGCCGCCTGGCCATCGGGCGGCCCATCATGCCGAGCCCGAGGAATGCGATGGTGGCGGGAGGTGCGAGTGCGGTCATGGTTCTTCCCCGGATGTGAGATCGTATTCATAAAGCGGCAGGACGCGGCCGGGAATGGCGTCGGATGGCGCGTTTCGCAGAAAACGTGCCCCCATGCGCCGGTAGAACGACGCGGCGTTGGGATCGGCCAGCACCGTCATCCGCCGCGCCCCGAGGCTGCGCGCCAGGCGCACGGCAGCGCCGAACAGCGCCCGGCCCGCACCCGAGCCGATCGCCGGTGGATCGACGAACAGGGCATCGAGGTCGACCGAGTCGCCCGCACCCAGCACTGTCGCCACGCCCAGCGGACGGTTGACGGCATCCGTCGCCACCAGCACGCGGCCAGCGGCGACGTCGCTCTCTTCGACCATGAGTGCCGCCGCGCTCAACCTCATGAAGACGGCGTCGTATCCCCAGTGCGCCTTCGACCGTACGCAGAGCGCGGTGAGGGCCTGGCCCTCACCGACCCGCGCCGGCCGTACGGCGATCATGCGGAGCCTATATGCCGCGTTCCTTGAAAACATCGCGCGCTGTCTTGAAGGCGTCGAGGCCGGCCGGGATGCCGCAGTAGATGGCGACCTGCAGGAAGATCTCCTTGATCTCCTCCTTGCTGAGGCCGTTGGTCAGCGCGCCGTTGACGTGCAACTTGAGTTCCGGCCCGCGATTGAGGGCAGCCAGCATGGCAAGGTTCAGCATCGACCGGGTCTTCTTCGACAGGCCGGGCCGAGACCAGACATAGCCCCAGCAATATTCCGTGGTGACGTCCTGGAACGACATCATGAAGTCGTCGGCATTCGCCATCGAGTTGTCGACATAGGCCTTGCCCAGCACGGCTTTGCGCAGCTTCATGCCGTCGTCGTACAGTTTCTTGTTGCGCGGGTTGGGTTTGGCTTTCTTCGCTTTTGCCTTGGCCTTGGCCATCGTCCTGCTCCTGAGTTCATTAAGCAACGGACGAGCATAGCGCAGGAAGTATCAGGGAACGACTTCGCGTGCCGGGCGGTCGGGCGGAACGTCGAGCCCCTTGTTGCGGGCCTGGCGGCAGAGATCGTCGATCGAGATGCCATCGAGCTGCGCCATCATGCCCTCGCGCAGTTCCTCCCACACCGGCCACACGACCTCGTGGGCCAGCGGAGACCCGACCGAGGGGTCGCTGGGTTCGGTCTCGGCTTCGAGGTTGCGCACGACGCGCACGACCTCGCCCAGCGTGATCAGCGTCCGGTCGCGGCCGAGGCGATAGCCGCCGCGCGGGCCGCGCTTGCCCGACAGGATACCGGCACGCACCAGGTGCTGCAGGACCTGTTCGAGGTAGCGTTTGGGAATGCGCTGGCGCTCGGTGATGTCGCCACTGCGCACCGGATGCTCGCCAACGTGGAATGCCACGTCGAGCACCGCCTCTAGAGCAAACATCGTCTTCTTGCTGAGCCGCGGCATCCTCGGTTTCCCCTTAGGCCCTCCGTACCGCCCCCGTGGTCTCACCCGCTGTCGTCACGCCGGTCGATCCAAAGCCACCCGCACCGCGTGCTGTCCCATCGAGTTCGCCGACTTCCCGCCAGATTGCCCGGGCATGCCGGGCAATGACCAATTGTGCAATTCGCATGCCGCGCGTGATCTTGAACGGCTCGCGGCTGAGGTTGATCAGGATCACCCCGACTTCGCCACGATAGTCGGCGTCGATGGTGCCAGGTGCGTTGGCCACGGTGATCCCGTTCTTGGCCGCCAGGCCGGACCGCGGCCGGACTTGGGCTTCGAAGCCCACCGGCAGCGCCAGCGAAATCCCGGTCGGAACGATTTTCCGTTCGAGCGGCCCCAGTTCGATCTCGCCCTCGATGGCAGCCAGCAGGTCGGCACCGGCGGCGGCGGCGGTCGCATAATCGGGCAGCGCGAGGTCCCGCCCGTGCGGCAGCCGCACCACCTCGATCTCGACGCTTTCGACACCGTTCATATGACCGCTACTCCGCTGCTTCCGCCGATCGCGGGCCGGCCAGGTGAAGCGCCATGCGCGCGGCGAGGCGACCGGCGACCTCGTCCTTGGTCAGCGTCGGCCAGTTCTCGACGCCCGCGGCGCTTACCAAGTGGACGGTGTTGCGTTCGCCGCCGAAGGTGCCGATGGCCGGCGACACGTCGTTGGCCACGATCCAGTCGCAGCCCTTGCGGCCGCGCTTGGCGATGGCGTTGGCCACCAGATCTTCGGTCTCGGCGGCAAAGCCTACGACCAGCGCCGGCCGCTTCGCACCGGGCTTCGACAGGGTGGCCAGGATGTCCGGATTGGCGGCAAGCTCGAGGGCCGGCGGCAGGGCGCCCGCCTTCTTCTTGATCTTGGCGCCGGCCGTCCGCGTCACCTTCCAGTCGGCGACGGCGGCGGCGCACACGGCGACATCGACTCGGCCCGCCGCGAGGCAGGCTGCCAGCATCTGGTCGGCCGAATCGACCCGGACGACGCGAACCTCCGGCGGATCGGCCACAGCAACCGGGCCGCTCACCAGCGTGACCTCAGCGCCCAGGCGCGCGAGCGCGGCGGCGATGGCATGGCCCTGCTTGCCCGAGGAATGGTTGGAGATGTAACGCACCGGATCGATTGCCTCGCGCGTCGGACCGCTGGTCACCAGCGCGCGCTTGCCGGCCAGCGGGCGGTTGGCGGCCAGCATCGACTCGATGGCGGCTGCGATCTCTGCCGGCTCCGACATGCGGCCAGGGCCATGCTCGTTGCAGGCCATGGCGCCGTCGTTGGGGCCGATGAAAGTGACGCCACGCTTCTTCAGGGTCTCGACGTTGGCAACCGTCGCGGCGTGGGTCCACATGCGCACGTTCATCGCCGGTGCAGCGAGGACGGGCTTGTCGGTGGCCAGCAGCACGGTGGCGGCAAGATCGTCGGCGAGGCCGCCTGCCATGCGCGCCAGGATGTTGGCGGTCGCCGGCACCACGACCAGCAGGTCGGCGTCGCGCGAGAGCTGGATGTGGCCCATCTCGCTCTCGTCGGTCAGCGAGAACATGTCGGTGTAGACCCGGTCCTCCGACAAGGCCTGCAGCGACAACGGGGTCACGAACCTGGTGCCGGCTTCGGTGAGGATGCAGCGCACCGCCGCGCCGCGCTCGCGCAGGCGCCGGATCAGTTCGAGCGCCTTGAAGGCGGCAATGCCTCCCGCGACGATCAGCAGTATCCGCTTGCCCTGCAACATGCCCGAAAGACTATCACAACAGGCGGCTGGCGAAAGTGTAGAGGCCCGTCAGCAACAGTGCCCAGTACACGGCCAGGCGGAACTGCTCCACCGAGAGGCGCTGGCGGATCCGCTGGCCGGCCCACATGCCGGCAAGCGCCGGCACCACCGCCGCCGCGGACACGATGGCGCGCGGCCCGTCGAGCAGGCCGAAGAAGAGCAACGAGGAAGCCAGCGTAAGCGAGGTGGCGCACAGCACGACGCCCAGCGTCTGCACCAGCTCGGCCGGCTTGATGTCCAGCCCCTGCAGGTAGGGCATCAGCGGAATGATCGGCACCCCGATCAGGCCCGCCACGAAACCGGAAACCACGCCGATCACCGGCGCCAGCGGCTTTTCCAGGTCGGCGTGGATGTGGAGCCGGATGCGCAGCAACCCCAGGCCGCTGTAGGCGACCAGCACCGCCGCCAGCACCAAGAACGCCCAGTTCGGGCCGCGCTGGCCGATCAGCCACATGGTGAGGCAAAGCAGGATCATCAGCGGCACGATGAGCGGCCACTGCCGGCGCACGATGATCAGGAACTTGCCCCCGATCGCGGCCTGCCAGACATTGGTGAAGATGGTCGGCAGGGCGATCAGCGCGATCGCTTCCGGCAGCGGCAGGACTAGCGTGGTGAGCGCGATCACGATGGTCGGAAGGCCCAGCCCGACCAGGCCCTTGACGGTGCCGGCCAGCAGGAAGACGGCAAGCCCAAAGGCGATTTCCTGCGGCGTCACCGCCTAGTACCAGGCAGCCGCGGCGGCGAAGATGGCGGCAACGAGCGCAAGGACGGCCACCACCTCGGCGAAGCCGGCGCGCGGCCATAGCCGGCCGGGCACCGGCAGCGGCGGCGCGGCGGCGCGTTCGGCGATGCGGCGCTCGCGTTCGGCCACAAGATGCAGGCTGTCGATCAGACGCGGCAGGCGCCTGAGCGCCCGGACGAGTTCTCCGGCGGTACGTTCGACGGTGGCGCGCGGGCCGAAATGCGTGCGCATCCAGTCCTCGATCAGCGGCCGCGCCAGCTCCCAGATATTGACCTTGGGATTGAGCTTGGTGCCCATGCCCTCGGCCATCAGCATGGTCTTCTGCAGCAGCAGGAGTTGCGGTTGCACCGCCATCTCGAATTGCTCGGTGACGCGCAGCAGCTGCGCGAGAAACCGCGCGATCGAGATGGCGTGGCTCGGCTTGCCGAAGATCGGCTCGCCGATCGACCGGCAGGCCTGGGCGAAGGTCTCCAGCGACTGGTTCGGCGGCACATAGCCGGCGCGGAACTGGACTTCGGCGACCGCCCGATAGTCGCGCTGCAGGAAGGCGACCAGGAGTTCGGCGAGGTAACCGCGCGTGTCCTCGTCGACCCGGCCCATGATGCCGAAGTCGACCGGCACGATGCAGCCCTTGCGATCGACGAAGGCGTTGCCGCCGTGCATGTCGGCATGGAAGAAGCCGTCGCGAAACACCTGGTAAAAGAACGCCTCGGCGCAGGTCTTCATGATGGCGTCGGCGTCGTGGCCTGCCGCCACGATGGCATCGCGATCGCCGATCGGAATGCCGTCGATGCGCTCCAGGGTCAGCACCCGCTCGGCGGTGCGGTCCCAGTCGATCGTGGGCGCACGGTAGCCCGGGTCGTCGGCGAAGTTCTCGCCCAGTTCCTCGGCCGCCGCCGCCTCCATGCGCAGGTCCATCTCGATCCGCACCACGTCGGCGAAGGCGCGCACCGAATCGACCGGCTTCAGGCGCCGGAACCGCGGCTGCGTGCGCTCGACCAGCGCCGCCATCCAGTAGAAGAGATCGAGGTCGCGAGCGAAGGCCTTTTCGATGCCCGGCCGCAGTACTTTCACTGCAACGTCGCGGCCGTCTGTGGTCACCGCAAAATGCACCTGGGCGATCGAGGCGGCCGCCACCGGCACGTCGTCGAAACTGGAAAACAGCGAATCGACGGGCTGGCCGAGCTCGCTCTCGATGGTGCGGCGGGCCTCGGCGCCGGAAAAGGCCGGCAGATGGTCCTGCAGGCTGGCGAGATCGGCGGCAACGGCCTCGCTCAGCAGATCGGCGCGGGTCGACAGCGCCTGGCCGAGCTTGATGAAGGACGGGCCCATATCCTGCAGCGCCGCCGCCAGCCGCTCGCCCGGCCGGCGCGGATCGCGGCGGCGGGCGAACAGCCGCGCCCAGGCGACCAGCGCCGGTGCGATTCGCAGGGTCTCGAGCGGAAACAGCGCATCGTGCCGCGCAAAACTCAGGGCCATGCGCATCAAGCGCCAGCTGTTGCGAAGTGCCCGCAGCATCTAGATGCGCCAGGCGCTGTGCAGGGCCACGACGCCCAGCGTCATGTCGCGCCAGGCGACATTGGCGAACCCGGCGCGACCGAGCCGCCGCGCCAGCTCGCGCTGCGGCGGAAAGCGGCGAATGCTCTCGTGCAGATAGCGGTAGGACTCGGCGTCCCGGGCGACAAGGCGACCGAAGAACGGCAGCGCCCGCTCCGAGTAGGCATCGTAGAGGCGGCCGAGCGGCGCCGACGTCATCTTGCTGAACTCCAGGCAATAAAACCGGCCACCCGGCTTCAGCACGCGATGCGCCTCGGCCAGCGCCTTGTCGATGTCGGTGACGTTGCGCAGGCCGAAGGCGATCGTGTAGCCGTCGAACCGGCGATCCGGAAACGGCAGCGCCTCGGCATCGCCGGTGGTCCAGGTGAGGCCCGCCAGCAGACCGCGGTCGACGGCGCGGTCGCGGCCCACCGCCAGCATCGCCGGATTGATGTCGCAGACCGTGACGTCGGCCGGTTCGTCGCCCTTGCCTCCGGCCTGGCGGGCGAGCAGGCGGAAGGCGATGTCGCCGGTACCGCCTGCCACGTCGAGGAATTTCTCGCCCGGCCGCGGATTTGCCACATCGACCAGGGCATTCTTCCACAGCCGGTGAACGCCGCCCGACATCAGGTCGTTCATCAGATCGTAGCGCGGCGCCACGCTTTCGAAGACCTGGCGCACCATTCCGGCCTTTTCGGCCGCCGGAACGTCCTTGAAGCCGAAGGATGCCTGTGCCGCCGGCTCTGACGCGCTAGGATCGGGGGTGTCGGGGGAGGCTCGGCTCATGGGGCCGCAACCTAGAGGAATCGCCATGCTGCTGAAAGACCGGGTGATCCTGATCACCAACGTCGAAAAGTTCGCCGGCTACGGCACGACCCGTGTAGCACTCGCCCAGGGCGCCACCGTGCTGGCGCACGATCCCGCCTTCGAGGCGCCGAGCGCCCGGCGCAAGTACGAGACCCAGTTCCAGGGCGCGCACGCGCTGTCGGCCATCGAGCCCGCCACGATGATCGAGCTGGCGCTGAAGCGGCACGGCCACATCGACGCCCTGGTCAACAACGACGCCTTTCCCGCCCTGCGCGCGCCACTGGGCGAAGCCCGCCTGGAAGACTACCGCAACGCCCTCGAGGCGATGGCGGTGGTGCCCTTCCACCTCGCCCAGCTGGTGGCGCCGTCGATGCGCAAGCGCAAGTCGGGACGCATCGTGTTCGTGTCGTCGGCGGCACCGCTGCGCGGCATCGCCAACTACGCGCCCTACGTCTCGGCGCGGGCCGCGGCCAATGGCCTCGTCTCCTCGCTCGCCAGGGAGCTGGGCCGCGACGGCATCACGGTGAATGCCGTGGGCTCGAACTACGTCGAGAACCCCGACTACTTCCCGCCGGCGCTGCTGGCCAACCGCGAGGCAATGGCCAAGATGACGGCGCAGATCCCGCTCGGCCGGCTGGGCAAGTCCGACGAGCTCGGCGCGGCGATCTGCTTCCTGTGCTCCGACGGCGCCGGCTTCATCACCGGCCATGTCCTGCCGCACGCCGGCGGCTGGGCATGATCCTGCCGCCAGCCTTCCGATGCCGACACCCCGGTGTCGGGAAAATCCTGTCGGAAAATTCAAGGCGTTGATCGGCAAGGCTTTTCGCCGGCCGTTTTCCGACACCCGTGTGTCGAGGAATGCCAACCGTGTCGGAAAACCTCCTCACGCCATCCACCCACCTGCCGCAGCACGGCCCCTCATCCTCCAGCGATCTTGCCCGGCGGGCGCGCCGGTGGGCCGGCGTCGTTCAGTGCGCTTCCCTGACGGCGGGCCAGAGGGGCTGGCGGGGAAAGAAGCGCGGGCAGGACTTTGCCGGAATGGAGAATCGACACAGTTCAGGCGCCGGCCAACTCTCGACAGATCATCGGTGCACCAGCGGTGCACATCAAATCGAAGATAGCAATCCATGGTTGTGGCTCTTTTTTCGACGACTGCTATCTTCAAAAGCACCATGAACCGCCGCCCGATTTCACCCAAAGAGAAGTTCGCCCAAGCGACCGCCCTCTGGCTGTTCACCGTCCTGTTGAGCATCCCACTCTGGGACTTGGCGAGCTTGTTGTTCAGCGCCTACCGCTTCGGATCACTCCACTCGCTGGTGGAAATCTTTCTCAAGCCTGCGGGGACGATTGCCGGGTTGATGCTTATGTTCGCGATAGTTGCGGAACATGGTATCGGATCGATCGCCGAGCGCTACTGGCCGGCTTTCCTGATCGCCTCCGCTTTCACGGCCCTAATCCTGCGGGGGTGGTGGCGGCGCAGCTAGAGCCACGCCGCCTCGCGATGCGATCAATCGAAGACGCCGCTCTCGCCGGCAGCGTATCCGCGTTCGATGAATTCCCTCGTTTGCTTCTCCAGACCGTCTTCCTCGTTCGACGCGTAGTTGCTGGAGTACCTCTTTGCGTACTGGCCTGCGATCCACAGCGTCGCTTTTAGCGGAAACTTCGCCTGCTGCATGAAGAGTCCGACATTGAAGTTCGAGACGTTCCTGAATTGGCGCAACTGGACAAAGCCCGATTTCTCTCCGACAGCGGCCTTGCGCTGATAGTCGAACTCGCCTCCCTGAGCGATCGCCGCTCGGGCCTGCTCGTAGACTTTCTCCAAGATCGTCAGGGAAGGTATCGCACCTCCAGGAGCCAACGTGGCGGCCCCGCCGCCCACAATTGTCCTGCCAGCCGCCCGGCCAGCGGCGGCGACATGGCGGAGATCTTCGACAGGCGACATGAGATACCCGGTCGGCGAATAGGGATCAGGCACCCGCGATCCGTCGGGCAGGCGAACTTCGCGGCCGCGAAATTGCTCCAGGGACTTCAGGTGCTCGCGATCGCTCGAAGGTTCGCTCCATTTCTGCGCTCGAATACGTTCGTTGCGTGCCTCCGGGCCAAGCTGAGCAAGCGAAGGTCCGATCTCGGCAGGGGCGCCCTCTTTGGCCGGCGTCGCCTTGCTGTCCGCGCCGAGATCAAGGTTGTCACCAGATACCTTGATGAAGCCATGCTCCGGCCGACCGGTCTCATTGGCCGCCGATTGCCTCTTCGCGATCCTTGCCTGCCGCTGCTCCTCCAGAACCTCGTAAGCGTAGTCGGTCAGCTGCTCGCGCTTGATGATGGGCACGATGTAGTCGACCGTGCGCTGCGCGATGGCCTTGAGGTCGGCAAGGTTGGGATCGCGGCCCTCGATGACGGGAAAAGCGTCGAGATCGCGCCGCAGCAGGATCGCGCCCCGCCCCGACGGGCTCAGCCGGCGGTCCATCCAGGGCGCATTGCGCATATAGGCGAAGGGATCGTGCCGCTCGAGAGGCAGTTCTTCGGCGGGGAGTTCTTCGAGGGGCGGCGGCACAGCGGGAGGTTCCACCGAAAGCACTCCATCGCCCGGTGGCTCGATGCCAGCCAATGCAGGCGGCGCCTCCTCCGGCGGATCGGGGGTGACGAGGATTTTAGGCAACTGATGGGTCACGGCGCCTTGGTCGTCGGGCTCGTTCATGCGGGTCTCCGGAAATGGAAAAGGCCGCCCGGGAGGGCGGCCTGAGATCGCGGGAAGCGGACAGCAAAAGGCCCGCGCCGGGGGTTTCCGAGCGGGCCGCAACGGGGATACTTCCCGCTATTGTAGGACATTTATTACCATTTTCCTGTTGAACCTGCAAATCCGTCTTTGCGGGTCTAGTGTGCGTCCATGACAGGGCTGCACCCCGGCCGCGCCAGCGGCACCGAAGGCTATGGCGAGACGGCGGACGTGCTGGTGAAACAGTACGAAAGCGTGAGCTTCGCCGAGGTCCATCGCGACACGCTGGCCCTGTTCCCGACCGCTCCCGCCTCTGTCCTCGACATCGGTGCCGGCACCGGCCGCGATGCCGCGGCACTTGCCGCCATGGGACACGCCGTGGTGGCCGTCGAGCCGACGGCCGAGCTGCGCGCCCACGGCCAACGCCTCCATGCCGGTGCGGCGATCGACTGGATCGACGATGCCCTGCCCGAACTGGTGGCCGTACATGCACTCGGCCGGCGCTTCGACCTCGTCCTGCTGAGTGCCGTGTGGATGCATCTCGACGAGGCTGAGCGTACGCGCGCCATGGACCGTGTCGCAGGCCTGCTGCAGCCCGGCGGACTGATGACGCTCAGCCTGCGGCACGGTCCGGTGCCGGCGGGCCGGCGCATGTTCGAGGTCTCGGCCGCCGAGACGCGCGCACTGGCCGCCCGCCATGGACTGGAAACGATCCACGACAGCGAGCGCCCCGCCCTGCTGGGCGGCAGCGCGGTGTGGTGGAGCGTGCTCGCCTTGCGCGCGCCCGGGCGGCTCAAAGCAGCTCGGCGATCTGCACCGCGTTGAGCGCCGCGCCCTTGCGCAGGTTGTCGCCGACCGCGAACAGGGCGAGGCCGTGCGCGACGGTGGGATCGCGGCGCACGCGACCGACGAAGACCTCGTCGCGGCCGGTCGCTTCCAGCGGATTGGGCACGTCGCTCAGCACCACGCCCGGCGCCGCGCGCAGGACCTCCAGCGCCGCCTCGACCGGCAGCGCGCGGTCGAACTCGAGGTTCATCGACAGGGCATGGCCGGTGAAGACCGGCACGCGCACGCAGGTGCCCGACACCGGCAGGTCGGGGATTTCCAGGATCTTGCGGCTCTCGTCGCGCAGCTTCACCTCTTCCTCGGTGTAGCCGTCCTCGACCACCTTGTAGTTGAGCGGCACGACGTTGAAGCCGATGGGCACGCTCCACTTCCTGACCGACGGAAACGCCAGCGCGCTTCCGTTTTCGACGAGGGCCGCCGACTTGGGCGCGATCTCGCGCAGCTGGGCCTCGAGTTCCTGCACGCCGGCGACGCCGGCACCCGACACCGCCTGATAGGTGCTGGCCACGAGGCGCTTCAGTCCGGCCGCCCGGTGCAGCGGCTTCAGGACGGGCATCGCCGCCATGGTGGTGCAGTTGGGATTGGCGACGATGCCCCTGGGGATCGACTTCAACGCGTGCGGATTGACCTCCGACACCACCAGCGGAACTTCCGGATCGCCGCGCCAGGCCGAGGAGTTGTCGATGACGATGGCACCTGCCGCAGCGGCGACCGGCGCGAGCTTGAGCGAGGTCGACCCGCCGGCCGAAAAGAACACGATGTCGAGGCCGGCATAGTCGGCGGTCGCCGCATCCTCGACGACGATTTCAGTGCCCTGCCATCTGATGCGGCTGCCGGCCGAGCGCGCCGAGGCGAAGAGGCGCAGCGACCGCACCGGGAAGGCGCGTTCCGCCAGGATGGACCGCATGAGTCCGCCGACCAATCCGGTCGCGCCGACGATTCCGATGGCCTTCGGCGAGGCCCGATGTTGAACGACTGACATGAACACTTCTCCTGCAGTGAGCCGGAGACGGGCGTCCTTAAATGACAAAGGCCCCGTCCGATCGGCGGGGCCTTCAAGAAATCGATCGCTTCTAGACGATCAATTCGCGCGCTCCCTCGCCCCCCGACCATCGGTGGTGGTTTTTTTGGTAGTCGGGGTTTTGGCGAAGCGCGACATGGCGAGACACCTAATCGAGCGCCGGCTTTTTGTAAAGCCGGGATCGGTTTGTCGGCGGCCGAAGAAGGCCGTCGAGCACACGTCGCAGTTTCAGGATCGCCGGTTCGATCTCCGATTCGGGTGTCCCGGCATAGCCGAGGATCAGGCCGTGCCGCTTCGACCTGCCCGCGTAGCAGACCGACAGCGGCTGCACGACGAGGCCGGCCATCGCCGCGGCCTTCGTCGCCGCGACATCGTCGAACGATTTCGCGAGCGCGCCGACGGGAAGCGCGATCAGGTGCATGCCGCCGGGATCGGGCTCGATCGTCAGCAGGCCGCCGAGATGCCGCCCCGCCGCCGCCAGGAGGGCCTCGCGACGGCCGGCATAGAGCAGGCGGGTGCGGCGCAGATGCGACGCGAGATGGCCATCGGTGATGAACCGCGCCAGCGCGCCCTGCGCCATCAGCGGCGCGCGCACGGAGATCCTGTCCATCAACCGTTCCGTCACGTCGACAAGAGAGGCCGGCAGGACGAGGAAGCTGAGACGCAACGCCGGGAACAGCAACTTGGAGAAGCTGCTGAAGTAGGCGACGCGGCCGGAGCGGTCGAGCGCGCGCAGTGGCGCCAGCGGCCGGCCGCTATAACGATACTCGCCGTCGAAATCGTCTTCGGCGATCCAGCCCTTATGACGCTCGGCCCAGCTCAGGAGCTTGAGCCGGCGCTGCAGGCCGAGCACGGCGCCCAGCGGAAAATGATGGGCGGGCGCCACGACCGCGAGGCGCGCCTCCGGCGCCGCTTCCTGCGCCGCCTCGGGCGGAAAGCCCGCCGCATCGATGCGCACCGGCACCGCGCGGACGGACGCCGCCACCAACGCATCGCGGACGCCGACAAAACCCGGCTCCTCGATCCAGGCCGCGTCGCCGGCGTCGAGGGCTACTTCGGCAAAGAGCGCCAGCCCGTGGCGGATGCCGGTGGTGATGACGACTTCGCGTGCCTCGCAAGTGAAACCGCGCGCCATGCCGAGATAGGCCGCGACCGCCTCGCGCAGCCCCGAATGACCGAACGGATGCGCCGTGGCCGCCTCAGCCGACGGCCGCCGCCATTCGCGCTCCAGCAGCTTGGCCCACAGCGCAAAGGGAAAGGCCTCACGGTCGGGCTGGCTGGTCGGAAAGGCCAGCGGCAGGGCGTCCGAGGCGAGCGGCGGGCTGGCGGCCAGCAGCGCGCGGGCGCGTCTCGCGACCGTTGGTCGAGTGGGCTGTGGCGCTTCCAAAGGCACCGGCGTGCGCGGCGCATACAACATCTCGTCGGGCAGGTTGGCCGCCACCGTCATGGCCGAGCCCGGCTGGCCCACGACGTAGCCCTCGGCCACGAGCTGGTCGAGGGCCAGCACCACCGTGCCGCGGGCGCAGTCGAGATCCTGGGCCAGCAGGCGCGACGACGGCAGGCGCGTGCCGGGTCTCAGCCGGCCTTCGAGGATGGCGCGGCGCACCTGCTCGCCGATCTGGCGGTGCAGCGGCAGCGGGCTCGCGGGATCGAGCGCGACGCCCAGGGGTGGTGCGCGGTGGGAACGGGTTTTCAAACTGGTCCAGTCATTTTCCGGTAAACCGGCCCTTTCACCTGATCCGTATCGCGACGATGGTCTGGCTGCAAGCAACCCCATCCAGGTAAGCCATGACAAGCCCTCCCGATTCAGTAACCAACTCCGACGCCAGCTATCCCGTCACACCGGTCAACAAGGTGAAGCGCGTCCACGAGCGCGGCCGCTACGACAAGGCGACCGTGCACGCGATCCTGGATGCCGCCCTGGTGTGCCACATCGCCTACGTGATCGACGGTCGCCCCTTCTGCACGCCGACCGGCTTCTGGCGCGAGGGCGAGCATCTGTACTGGCACGGCTCCTCGGCCAGCCGGATGATCCGCAGCCAGAAGGAGGGCGTCGACGTCTGCCTCACCGTCACGCATTTCGACTCGCTGGTGATGGCGCGCTCGGGCTTCCACCATTCGGTGAACTATCGCGCCGTAATGGCCTTCGGAAAGGCGCATGTTATCGACGATGCCGAGACCAAGCTCCGGCTGATGGACAATTTCATCGACCGCATCTACCCCGGCCGCTCGAAGCTGATCCGCCAGCCCAACAAGCAGGAATTCAAGGCGACCACCATGATCGGCATGGAGATCGAGACCGCGTCGGCCAAGATCCGCGACAAGCATGTCGCCGACGAGGAAGAGGATTACGCCGGCGTGCCGGCCTGGTCGGCGCTCTATCCGATCACCCAGGTACTGGGCGAGCCGTCCGAGTGCGAACGCCAGATCCCCGGCCTCACAAGGCCCGACGGCATGTCCGACTTCGAGCCGGGCACGCGCTTCGATGAGCTGATGACGAAGAGTTATCGCCGCACCTTCGAGGGCTGATGGGCGGGACCTGACGGGCGGCGCACCATTGCCGTCAGGCTCCGAAAATCTGGTATGATGCTGTCATACCAGAGGAACGGTCATGCCCAAGGTCTCCAAGCGCACCTTCAGCCTGCCAGCGGAGCAGGCGGCGTATATCGACGCGAAGGTCGAATCAGGGGCTTACGTTTCAAGCTCCGAGGTCATCAGAGAAGGCCTTCGCGCCCTGCAGGAGCGCGACGCCGCGATCGAACGCTGGCTGCAGGACGAGGTGGCCCCTGTCCATGACGCAATGAGGGCAAATCCGGAGCGCAAGCTTTCGGCAAAATCCGTCTTTTCCGAAGTGCGCGCCCGCTACACGGCAAGACGCAAGGCGCGTCGTTGAGGCGTCGTACCGTTGCTTTCGCGCCGGAAGCGCGAAGCGATCTCATTCGTCTGGGTGACTGGATCGCCGAACGCGCGGGCGTCGCTGTCGCGTTGAACTACATCGAACGTCTTGAAGACTATTGCGCCGGGTTCGAGACCTCCGGCGAACGCGGCCAACGACGCGACGACATACGCGCCGGCTTGCGTGTCGTCGGTTTCGAACGACGAGTGACGATCGCCTTCACCGTCTCCACGACCGAAGTGACGGTTCTTCTCCTCTACTACGGTGGTCAGAACTGGACGGGGATGCGCGGCTAGCCGTTGCCGGTCTGGCCATTGACCCCCAGGGAAGTCGAGCAGCTCGGTGCAGACAAGTTTTGTTGCGGGGTTTTCCGGCGTTCGGTACAATTATTTCAACGTCCGGTAAACGGTCGAGCCTGGAGGGAACCATGCTGACTGCAGCGAACAACGAGATGTTGACGCGCGTTGGGCCCGACACACCCATGGGAAACCTGATGCGGGAATACTGGATTCCCGCCTGCCTGTCGTCGGAACTGAAGGCCGATGGCGAGCCGATGCGGCTGCTGTTGCTCGGCGAGCGGCTCATCGCCTTTCGCGACAGCGACGGCCGGATCGGCATCATGGAACATCGCTGCCCGCATCGCTGCGCCTCGCTGTTCTTCGGGCGCAACGAGGAAGGCGGCCTGCGCTGCGTCTATCACGGCTGGAAGTTCGACGTCGAAGGCAACTGCGTCGACATGCCGAACGTGAAACCGGAGCAGGACTTCAAGCACCGCATCAAGGCGAAGGCCTACAAGGTGGTGGAACGCGCCGGCTTCGTCTGGACCTACATGGGCCCGCGCGCCGAGGCGCCGCCGCTGCCCAGCATCGAAGTGATGATGCTACCCGAGGAAGACCGCTTCACGCGTGTCCACCAGCGCGAGTGCAACTGGTTCCAGTCGCTCGAAGGCGACATCGACACCTCGCATTTCGGTTTCCTGCATGTCGGCGGCCTCAAGATGGAGGATGTCGATCCGACGACCATCCACCGCTGGGGCGTCATGGACCGCGCGCCCGACTACAAGGCGACGGAGACCGACTGGGGCACGATGTATGCCGCCTACCGCGAAGCCGAACCCGGCAGCTACTACTACCGCTTCGCCCATTTCCTGATGCCGTTCATCACCCTGACGCCGAACGGATCGTTCGAGGATCAGGTGGCGTGCACGCTGAACGTGCCGATGGATGACACCCACACCATGACCTACAACCTCGCCTGGAAGAAGAAGACCCGGCCGCTGGAGACGCTGAAGAACGGCGACTGGATCCCGGGCCTGGAGCCGGACATGCAGTTCCTGCCCGACACCAACGACTGGTACGGCCGCCATCGTCTGGTCGCCAACCGCGAAAACGACTACTTCATCGATCGCGATATGCAGCGCACGGTGAACTACACCGGCATCCAGGGCATCGGCCGCCAGGACCAGGCGGCGATCGAATGCATGGGCGAGATCGTCGACCGCTCGCTCGAGCATCTGGCGCCCTCAGACCGCATGATCGCCCTCACGCGCAAGCACCTGCTGAGCGCGGCACAGGAACTGATGAACGACAAGAAGGTGCCGGCCACCGTCGACAATCCCGACATCTATCGCGGCGCGCGCGGCGGCTCGTTCGTGGCGTCGGCCAGGCTCGACTGGCTCGCGGCCTATGGCGAGAAGCTGCAGACGGCGAAGAGCCCGCTCGGGCTGCTGGCAAGGATGCCGCTGGCTGCCGAGTAACCGCCGGCAGCGGTAGCCGGCCGCGGCGTGCCTTCAACACCAGGGCTTGATATACTCGAGCGTCCTTCGAAAGCCCCCGGGAGAGAGCCATGCCCGACACCGTCGCCACGCCTCAGGATACGGCCGATACCGCCGCCGGGCGCCGCGCCAGCCTCGACCAGGCGCTCGCCAGCACGCGACTCGAAGGGCATGTCCCCACACCTGAATTCCTCGCCGATTGCGAGGACTTCATCGCCGGACGAATCACGCGCGATGAAATCATGGCCCGCAGTACCGCACGAGCGCTCGCAGCCGAGCGGGCGGCCGATGCGGCGTGATCCTCAAGATGCCGCAGTCAAACGCTGGCTGCAGGGAGAGGTGGCGCCTGTTTATTACGCGAAAAGGACAAATCCCGAGCGCGAGCTTTCGGCGGAATTCGTCCTTTCCAAAGTGCGTGCCCGCTATTCAGCAGCGAGCAAGGCGAGCAGTTGATACTTCCAGAAAGGTGCGGCGGTGCTCGTCTGCTATTTGGACGATAGCGGCGGAGACGGTGACGTGCCGGCCATCACGATTGGTGGCTACATCGCTGGACTAACCTAACGACGTTTAGGACGTTTTTTTATCTTGTCGAGAAGCTTGGCTCGCAGCATGTCGTCAATGCCACGCTGGATCAGATATCCAGCAGCATTCGTCGGCGTGTTGCCGTAGTTCCCGATCGCGACAAGCTGATTCAAGTAGTCGAACGTCTGGAGTGAAACGGTCGGCTGCACCTTTACTGTGTCGTTAAGATTCTTACCGCGTA
>ERZ890510.168-NODE-168-length-55455-cov-5.863249_pt1 | contig 55455 bp, 50 predicted proteins | sample MGYA00521265_ERZ890510 | MGnify/ENA primary metagenome ERZ890510 (study PRJEB32303, sample SAMEA104408624) | aquatic metagenome | biome: Brackish water; feature: Chemocline; material: water | place: Baltic Sea | collected 2014-10-26T21:54:00 | depth 110 m ... | reverse complement strand
CATTAATAAGAGCACACGTTTCATTTTAATACCCGCACCCAGAGCTGCTTAAGCTCCTCTTTGGCGTCTTTCAAATCTGTTTTCAGTATTTTTTGCGTAGCTCTAACCACAACATCTCGAGACTTTATTTGTCCTCTACTTTTTCTAAACAGCTCTTTTACCTGCCTCCGGACACTAGACCGAACAACAGATAAGGGCACATATCTTTTAGAAAATGACACGCCAACCCGGCTTATTTGCGTGCGATTTTCTCGTATAAGTAAAATAAAGTGTTGGCTTCGTAACTTTAATTCGAAGCGCCCAGTATAGTTGGCGCCCCCACATAGTCGCGAAGCTCTGGGTAGCTTATTAGAAATCACACGCTCAAGCGTGCCCTCCCCTTAGCCCGTCTAGCATTGATGACAGATCGACCACCGCGCGATTTCATGCGCACCAAAAAGCCGTGCGTCCTATTCCGTCGAGTTTTGGACGGCTGATATGTTCGTTTCATCCAAGTTCTCCAAGTAACCTACAGATCAAAAAAGCCTGCTATTACAACGGTTTTTAGTTCTGTTGTCAAATTTACCTATATCCATAACCCCTGTGGATAAGTCAGCCTAGGTGAGGTAGAATTAGAAGCACGCGTATTGTGCCGAACTTAGTCTCTATCGTCCGTGCCCCTCTATCTCACGTCAGATGGAGTTTTTTGTCTCTTGCACCGTAAATTTTAATGAATGCTTTTTGGGATAGCTGTCTTGATCACTTTAAAACTGTGCTCTCTGCACAACAGTTCAAGACCTGGGTGCAACCACTAGACGGCTCGGTTCACGAAGACGAAATTGTAATCATTGCCCCCAACCGTTTTCTGCTCGTTTGGGCTCGAGATAACTATTCAAAGGATTTGCGCAGGTTGGGTAAAGAAGTCCACGGCGCCACGCTGCCAATTAAATTCTCGTTGAAACCCTCCGCTCCCGTCGAAGTAGATCCAGTAGATTTACAAGTTGAGATTGAGCCCGAGGTCTTACCGCCCTCAGCAGAACATAAAATCAAGAGTTCCGTGCGCGCCCCTCAACTTAACGCTACGTATACATTTGATAGTTTCGTTACTGGTCGTGGAAACCAACTAGCTAGAGCTGCCGCGATTCAAGTCTGTGATAATCCAGCCGTTGCTTATAACCCATTATTTATCTATGGCGGGGTCGGACTAGGCAAAACACACTTAATACAGGCGATTGGTAACGTCATCGCTACCAAAACACCGAACGCTAAAATTTTATACATTCATGCGGAAAAATATGTCACCGATGTTGTGAATGCATATCAACATAAATCATTTGAGCAATTTAAACGGTTTTATCACTCCCTCGATTTATTGCTGATCGATGATATTCAATTTTTTGCTAAAAAAGCTCGAACTCAAGAAGAGTTCTTTTACTTGTTCAATGCCTTAATGCAATCCAAGAAACAGGTCATCATGACCTGTGACACTTTTCCAAAAGAAATTTCTGGAATGGAAGATCGGTTGGTCTCACGATTTGGTTCTGGTTTGACTGTGGCGATTGAGCCCCCAGAGCTTGAATTACGCGTAGCCATCTTGCTTAAGAAGGCTGAGATGGATTCTAGGGTCTTACCAGAAGAGGTGGCCTTCTTTGTGGCGACGCACATTCAATCAAATGTCCGAGAGTTAGAGGGTGCACTTAAACGAATAAGCGCTTATGCCAATTTCACGAATGAACCGGTTTCGGTAGCGCTAGCTAAGGAGGCTTTAAAAGACCTATTGGCTAGCAACTCCAGGCTCATAACCATTGATGTGGTACAAAAATGTGTTGCTGATTACTACAAATTAAAAGTATCAGATATGTTCTCTAAAAAAAGAACCCGATCTATCGCGAGACCAAGACAAATGGCTATGGCGCTATCAAAAGAGCTTACCAACCACAGCCTTCCAGACATTGGCGACGCGTATGGTGGTCGTGACCATACAACAGTACTGCATGCATGCCGAAAAATAGCTGAACTTCGAACAACTGACACCAACATCACGAGAGATTTTAATGCGCTTATCCAAATACTACGTGGTTGATCTACCCCCTTATAACCTTGTGGATAACACGTTAAAGGTTTTTTGATAAGTTAGTAAATATACTAAAGCAACATATTTGTTCACAAAAACTACATATACTAAACACTAATCATTAACGTACTTTAAATACTATAAAAACGTATTCGCTCATAGACTTAAACTACTTATAAACAACTGCGGCCGTCTCTACTATTACTACTAAGGTTTAATATGAAACTATTAAATATTGATAAAGATTTATTGTTAAAACCACTGCAGATGGTTTCAGGCATTGTAGAGCGTCGCCATACACTGCCTATCTTATCCAACGTTTTTTTAAGAGCCAATGGCAACACATTAGAGGTTATAGCTACCGATTTAGAAATACAAATCGCGACAAGCGCCACGTTAGAACAAACATATTCTGGCGAGACACTTACTATATCCGCACGGAAAACACTAGATATTCTACGAGCGCTACCTGATAAAACCAAAATAACTTTAGAGGTGTCTGAAAATAGAGCAATTCTTAAGAGCGGTAAAAGTAAATTTAATTTACAAACGTTACCTTCTAAAGACTTCCCGCTTATAGCAGCAAAAGAAAATGCGACAATAGATGTAGTAACCTTAGAACAAAATGTACTGAAAAATATGTTGCAAAAAGTACAGTTTGCTATGGCACAGCAAGATATTCGATATTATTTAAATGGCCTCTTATTAGTGCTGGATGGAGATACCATGCGTCTCGTAGCAACTGATGGCCATCGATTGTCACACGCGGCTACGCAATTAAAAATAAATGCGGGGTCGAGAGAAGTCATACTGCCAAGAAAAACCGTTCTAGAATTGGTCAAACTTTTGGGTGATGGCGACGCTACGGTAGAGCTAGGAATCACGGATACTCAAATAACCATAAAGTTTGGCAATGTAACGCTCGTGTCCAAACTGGTAGATGGCAAATTCCCAGACTATAAAAGAGTAATACCTACAGAGCTGACGAATACATTAATATTAGGTAGAGAAACGCTACAAGGCGCACTACAGCGCGCTTCAATTTTGTCCAACGAGAAATTTAGAGGTGTGCGCTGGGTATTAACCAAAAATTTACTAAAAATAATTTGTTCGAATAGCGAGCAAGAGGAAGCTGAAGAAGAGTTAGAAGTAAGTTATGAAGGTGAGCCCCTAGATATTGGTTTTAATGTTAATTATTTATTGGACTGCTTGAGTAACGTCGCAGTTCAAGATATCAATTGTATTTTAGGGGACTCTAACAGCAGCATGCTCATGACCATAAAAGAAGATAGTACATTTCAATATGTAGTCATGCCAATGAGGATTTAGGACAAAAGAATGGCAGAACAAGAAGAATATTCAGCGGGTAGCATTAAAGTTCTTAAAGGCCTGGAGGCGGTTAGAAAAAGACCGGGAATGTATATTGGTGACACTAGCGATGGCACAGGATTACATCACATGGTGTTTGAGGTTGTAGATAACTCCATTGATGAGGCTCTTGCAGGACATTGCGATGAGATCAACATCTCGATGCATGCAGACGGAGGTGTTTCAGTCACAGACAATGGTCGTGGGATTCCCACAGACGTTCACCCAGAAGATGAAGAGGGTCGTTCTACACCAGAAATTGTAATGACAGTTCTACACGCGGGCGGAAAATTCGATAATAATTCTTATAAGATATCAGGTGGTCTACATGGCGTAGGCGTATCTGTCGTTAATGCCCTATCATCTAAGTTAACACTCACAATCTGTCGAGATGGGTTCGAGCACGAAATGTCTTTCTCGGATGGCGCGCCTGATAGTCCTTTAAAACAAGTTGGTACGAGTCAAAAAACAGGAACAAAAATCTATTTTTTAGCAAGTGCTGAGGTTTTTGGAAGCGTTGAGTTTCATTATGAAATTTTAGCCAAACGATTACGGGAACTCTCGTTTTTAAATAATGGCGTGAAAATTAAACTTAATGATGAAAAAACCGGAAGAAAAGAACTGTTCAGTTATGAAGGCGGAGTAAGTGGTTTTGTGGAATACATCAATAAAAACAAAACCGTTCTACATAAAAACATTTTTCATACTAGTTTCGAGGCAGAGGGTATTACTGCGGAAGCATCAATTCAATGGAATGATTCCTATCAAGAACAAGTTTTATGTTTCACTAATAATATTCCACAAAGAGATGGTGGAACACATTTAGCCGCCCTGAGAACGGCAATGACGAGGACGCTGAACCAATATATTGAAGCTAATGACTTCGCAAAAAAAGCAAAAGTAGAAACAACAGGAGAAGACATGAGAGAGGGCATAACCTGTGTGCTCTCTGTTAAAATTCCAGACCCAAAATTCTCATCACAAACAAAAGACAAACTGGTGTCACCAGAATGTAGACCTGTTGTGGAGAAAGCAATTTCTCAGGGATTAACAGATTGGTTATTAGAAAATCCAGTAGACGCTAAAACCGTAGTAGGAAAAATTGTTGATTCGGCAAGGGCTCGAGAAGCAGCACGAAAAGCACGTGAATTGACCCGAAGAAAAGGGATTTTAGATGGCCTCGGGTTACCTGGTAAGTTAGCAGATTGTCAGGAAAAAGATCCGGCGCTCTCAGAAATTTATTTGGTCGAGGGCGATTCGGCTGGCGGCTCAGCGAAACAGGGTAGAGATCGCAAATTCCAGGCGATATTACCGCTCAAAGGAAAAATATTAAATGTAGAAAAAGCAAGATTCGAGAAATTAATATCTTCTACAGAGATAACTTCATTAATTACAGCCTTGGGCACGGGAATTGGAAAAGACGACTACGACCCCAGTAAGCTTCGATACCATCGAATCATCATCATGACCGATGCTGATGTTGATGGATCACACATTAGAACGCTGCTGCTGACTTTTTTCTATCGACAAATGCCGGAATTGGTAGAGGGTGGCCACATATATATAGCACAACCCCCGTTATATAAAGTAAAACTAGGTAAGAATGAACAATATTTAAAAGACGACCCAGCACTTAAAGATTACACTTTATCAGTGGCGCTCAAAGATGCTGAAGTTACCGGCAAAGACGGGGAAACTATTTCTATAGAAGCGATTGCGGAAATCGCTCGATCTTATATCGCGGCAGAAGCGATCGTAGATCGACTGAGCTACAGATATGATCGAACAATGCTAAATGCGGTGCTTAATGGTCTAGAAATTCATCTGGGGAGCGCCGAAGAGGCCACAGAAACTATAAATAAAATATCCGGGTCGCTTCACGGCCAACGTGTAGAGTTAGTTGATAACTCAATATTAGAAGAGGGTAGCATTCCGAATTACTCCATTAAAATTGTCCGCCTTACTCATGGCAATGAATATGAGACGTTAATAGATGAAGACTTTGTTTCAAGTGGAGAATATCGGCAGCTGATCTCCACATCAAAACTAACTGCAGATCTTTTTACAGAGGGAACAATTGTCCGAAGAAAAGAGCGAGAATATATAGCAAACAGCTTTAAAGAAGTTTTAGATTGGTTGCTTGAAGACGCAAAAAGAAATATAGGCGTACAACGTTATAAAGGCCTGGGGGAAATGAATCCAGATCAGCTATGGGAGACTACAATGGATCCTTCAGCTCGAATTTTACTAAAAACCAGAGTTGAAGATGCTATAGCAGCAGATGCTATTTTTACGACGCTAATGGGCGACTTGGTTGAGCCAAGAAGGGCATTTATTGAAGCAAATGCCCTGCGCGCGAGAAATCTAGACGTTTAGATTTTCTTCGCTGCTGGTTTCTTCGCTGCTGGTTTCTTCGTCGCTGGTTTCTTCGTCGCTGGTTTCTTCGTCGCTGGTTTCTTCGCTGCTGGTTTCTTCGTCGGTTTTTGAGGCGTTTTTTCCAGTTTCTGGTTGATTAATATAACTGCTTCATCAAGCGTAATGGTATCCGGGTCTAGGTCTTTTGGAATAGTCGCATTGACAGAACCATATTTGACGTATGGCCCATAACGACCACTTCTAACGGAGATAGGTTTTTTGTCGGCGGGGTGGTCACCCAACGCTCTTCCACTAGATGTTCCTTTTTGAGCGAGAAGTTCGACCGCTCTATTTAAGTCAACATCGTAAACACTATCAGTCTTGGGTATCGATTTAAAGCCGCCATCGTGTTTTAGATAAGGCCCGAATCGCCCGATATTTGCCTCCACAGGTTTCTGGGTTTCGGGATGCAGGCCAATAGTTCGTGGCAAGCTTAGTGCCTTGAGCGCCGTTGCAAAAGCCTCTTCGCTTGCCTCAAAAGGAAAGGGAGCATCTTTTGGCCAAGCGCCACGCTTAGGTTTCTTTTCCTTCGATCCCTGAGGAGGGGTTTCTCCAATTTGTACGTATGGTCCGTAAGGTCCGCTCAGCAAGAAAATAGAATTTGAAGAGTCTGGGTCTTGGCCAAGTAAAAGAGGCTCTTTTTGAATCGGTCCAGTGCCGAATGGTTCCGTGAAGTCACATTTTGGATAACCGCTACAACCGACAAAGAGTCCTCTCGAGCTGTTTTGAAGAAGAACAGGGCTAGAGCATTTTGGGCAGTCTTCAGGTTTTTTATGTTCGACCCAGTCCGTCGTTGTAATTTGTCTTGAAAATTCTTTCCAGGCGCGAATCGGACTTTCAGCCCCGGGCAGCGGAATACCTCTGCTTGCTCCGGACTTCATTTCAAGCTGTTCGGAGAAAGATTTCCAAAACTTGCCTATGACTTTGACCCAATCAAGTTTTCCGTTAGATATCTCATCTAATTCGGCTTCTAGATTAGCGGTAAAACTATAATCTAAATAAGTATCAAAATGAGTGGTTAAAAAATTATTAACAATCCGCCCAACATCTGTGGGGATAAATCGTTTTTTGTCTAAAAGAGCATAACCTCTCTCCACAAGGGTCGAGATGATGTTCGCATAAGTTGATGGCCGGCCAATACCATATTCTTCCAGAGTTTTGACTATGCTGGCTTCAGAATAACGTGGCGGCGGTTGTGTAAAGTGTTGTTCGCCAAAAATATCTTCTATTGATAGCTGATCCTTTTCGGAAAGCTCCGGGAGCTTAGATTCGTTTTCAACCACAGCGTCGTCGGCGCCCTCAAGATAAACCGACATAAATCCGGGAAAAACCAATATTTGCCCATTTGCACGGAATAGGGTTCCGGTTGGCTTTGCTTCTAAGTCAACGCTTGTTGTGTCAAATTTAGCCGCCGCCATTTGTGATGCGACGGTTCGTTTCCAAATCATTTCATAAAGGGCGGCTTGATCGGGCCGAAGAAATGGCTTTATGGATTCTGGTGTGCGACTGATTGATGTAGGACGTATTGCCTCATGAGCTTCTTGAGCGTTCTTTGATTTTGTCTTATAGACAACAGGCTTCGCCGGAAGGTAATCGGCCGAAAAATTTGTAGCGACGTATTTTCTGATGTCATTGATCGCCTCGCCCGATAGCGCCATTGAGTCTGTACGCATATAGGTGATTAGGCCTTCAATGGATCCGCCGATACCGATACCTTCGTAGAGCTGCTGCGCGGCACTCATGGTGGATCTGGCCGTTAGTCCGAGTTTCCGAACGGCTTCTTGTTGTAGTGTTGATGTTGTGAAGGGGGCAGCAGGGGATCGTGACCGAGGTTTACGAGAAATTCTTGAAACCGTTAATATACCGTTTGAATTGTTTCTTATTTCTACGATTACCGCCAGCTGTTCTTTTTCCGTCCTGAACGAAAACTGTTCGACCTTCGTATCTTTAAAGCTTGCTAGTTTTGCTTCAAAGGATTGTTTTCCCTTGGCAGTTTTGAGGTGGATAGACCAATATTCTTCATTATCGAATTGTTCTATTTCTTGTTCTCGCTCAACAATTAGGCGAAGAGCGGGGCTTTGCACCCGGCCGGCAGACAAGTTTCTCGCGATTTTTCGCCATAAAATTGGAGATAAATTAAATCCGACTAGATGGTCTAGCGCCCGTCGGGCTTGTTGCGCATTGACTAACGGCATCGCAATATCTCGGGGCTTGGTGATGGCCTCTTGTACGGCAGATTCTGTTATCTCATAGAAGACTACCCGTTTAAGAGTCTTGCCTTTTAGTAGTTTCTTGCTGTGAAGTATTTCCGCAAGATGCCAAGCTATCGCCTCTCCCTCTCTATCCGGATCGGTCGCTAGAAAAATGGTATCAGCCTGTTTAACGGCCGTCGTGATTGCATCGACGTGTTTTTTGTTTCGAGCGACTAGCTCGTAATCAAGCGTGACGCCGTTATCCGTGTTGACGGCTCCTTCTTTGGCCCGAAGGTCTCTGACGTGACCATAAGACGCGAGGATGTCGAACGTGGCTCCCAGATATTTTTTGAGGGTGCTTGCTTTCGACGGAGATTCGACTATTAGGAGATTTTGAGCCATGATTTACCGATGAGATTTTGGCAGGATCATACAAGAGTTAACGGTTTACGCCAACTTGATAGCATTTATTGCAGGGTGGACTCGTCCTGAGAGGCCAATATTTCCAGCATCATCCCGTCTACGGATTCTTGCTGGTGCCACAAAGCGAGCAGTACGATCAGCTTGATTTCATCGACCCCAACTTGGGCCTCAGATAGGGCAATGACCCGCTCAATGATTATTTCTCGCTGACTTGCCGTGATTAGGTGGGATTCGACTAAAAACGTTAAGAATCCACGTGCTTTTGTTGAAAGCCCGTGAATTTCCTCGGGGGAAAAGACCCGAAATCCGTCAATTTTTTCTAGGTCTCCTCGATAGGCGTTAGGATCCTCAGAAGAGCTAAACCCACGCAGCCACCCTAGAACTTCGGAGATGTCTTCATCATCGAAACCAGCATCAGACAGTTTTCGTGAGATTGTTGCGTTATCTGGAAGCGTGCCGTGCGGGAAAAAGTTCTCGACGAGATAAAATAGTATGTCGAACATATGAATCCTTAGTTGTTGGATCGTTTAGGAAGTTCCCACTGATCGGACCTAAACGATATCTTCAGCTGTCACCAAGAGGATGTCCTAACGCAAACTTAGAGTCAACATCTAGGGGGAAAATAAACCCAGAGTTAATTTGGTCGGATATAAAATTTTGGATTCAAAATTAAATAGAATCTAATCACTGTAACGATTTTGTTAAAATATCGAGCTAGACGCAGCCCTTTTATTATCAAAACAATTCACGAACTAGATGAGTATTTTAAACATATTGCAATATCCTGACGAAAGACTACACATCCTAGCAAAGCCAGTAACTGCGGTTGGAGATAAGATCCGACATCTCGTCGAAGACATGGCTGAAACCATGTATGCTGCGTCGGGCATCGGGCTCGCCGCCACTCAAGTTAATGTGCAAGAGCGAGTTATTGTGATTGATATTTCTGAATCAAGAGACGAACTCTTGGTCTTGATAAACCCTGAAATTCGATCGAAAGAGGGCGCTATTATTTTTGAAGAAGGTTGTTTGAGTGTCCCCGGTGTTTTTGATCGAGTAGAGCGGTCAGAATGGGTCGAAGTTAGAGCCCTAGACAAAACGGGGAAAGAATTTGATTTAGAGGCTGATGGGATGCTGGCGGTGTGTATTCAACATGAAATCGACCACTTGGATGGAAAGGTTTTTGTAGAATATTTGTCTCGACTTAAGCAAGAGCGGATTATTAAAAAGTTAAGAAAGCAGCAAAAAGAACTCGACTACCAAGAGCTAACATGAATATCATTTTTGCAGGTACGCCTGCATTCTCCGCCGTCAGCCTCAAAGCGCTTATAGCAAGCGGACATAAAATACCTTTAGTCATAACGCAGCCCGACCGACGCGCGGGGCGTGGCATGTCGATGATGCCTAGCGAGGTCAAAAAAACCGCAATTGGTCTGGGTATCGAAACGTATCAGCCCGCAAATTTAAAATCCCCAGGAGTGCTGGATAGGATTCGTCAGGAGCCCGCGGACTTAATGATTGTTGTGGCATTTGGACAGATTGTGCCAAAAGAAATCCTTACCACTTTCCCATTTGGGTGCATTAATGTGCACGCATCATTGTTGCCGCGGTGGAGAGGGGCCGCCCCGATTCAACGAGCGATCATGGCTGGGGATAAAGAAACCGGCGTTTGTATTATGCAAATGGAGGAGGGTCTAGATACCGGGCCTGTCTTTTGTGAGCGCCGCATCCCGATCGTGGCTAATGATACTGCTAAGTCATTACACGACATCTTGGCGGATCTTGGCGCTGAGGCTCTCATTCACACGCTGTCTGATTTGGATAGTCGCATACCGGTCGTTCAGCAGGCGGGCTCCCAGGTTACGTATGCACACAAAATAAATAACGATGATGCTTTGATCGATTGGGCTGCCTCCAGTTCAGAAATAGACCGATTGGTGCGGGCTATGGATTCGGAGCCGGGAGCGCATACTTTTTTGGGAGAGAGTCGAATTAAAATTTGGGAAACTAAAGTTTTGGATCAAGGGGATTCACAAAGTGGGCCAGGGACAGTAATTGAGCTAGCGGAGGATGGATTTGTTGTTGCCTGTAAGAAAGGAACGCTAAAGGTCCGTGTGATTCAAAGGCCAGGCGGAAAAAAATCATCAGCGGCCGAATATGTCAGGGCATTCGGCTTGAAGGTTGGTCATGAATTTAAATAATCTTGACCTATGATTGACATTCAACTTGTCGCTCAAGCATGTGTCACAAGGGTTAAGTTGGGCCAAAGTCTCAAGACGGTTTTCCCGCAAGAAATGGGGAAAATAAATTCACGCGGTGACCAAGCGGCGGCAAAAAATACGGTTTATGGCGCACTGCGTTACTTAGGCTATCTAGAATTTGCACTTGATCAACTGGTTACGAAGAGACCAAATGGTCTTGTGAACTTGCTCCTCGTTGCGATTTATCTGATTGAATTCACCCGCGCGGCCGATCATGCGGTGGTGAATGCCTCCGTTTCCGCAGCGAAGCAATTGGGATTTACAAAACTGTCGGGTTTAGTCAACGGCGTTCTTCGTAATTATCTTAGGCAATGTGGGGATATTAGAGCGGCTGCCGCTAAAAATGATGCCGCAAGCTTGCAGCACCAAGCGTGGTGGATAGAAAAGTTGCGTCGAGAATATCCTGACCAAGCGGCAATGGTTTTTGCCTCCAGTCTGCAGCACCCGAATCTAGCGCTTCGAGTGAATACGCGTCGTATTTCACTAGAGCAATATTTGAAAACATTAGAACAGCAAAAAGTGAGCTGGCGGCGACCCGAAAACATCACTGCAAACGCGGCAGTAATTTTAAATGAGCCTGTTTCGGTACATCAGATACCTGGATTTTTTGATGGATTAGTATCTGTTCAGGATGTAGGCGCTCAAACAACAGCAACCCGATTAGATCTACAACCAGGACACAAGGTGCTTGATGCCTGCTCGGCGCCTGGAGGAAAGGCATGTCATATACTTGAGTTAGAGGACGTGCATCTAACGGCACTCGATAAAGATGCGACAAGATTGTTGAGAGTAGAAGAGAACTTATCCAGGCTTGATCTGACAGCCAAGACACAAGTGGCCGATGCGACCAAGATAGAAAGTTGGTGGGATGCTGAGGCTTATGATCGAGTTTTGTTGGATGCCCCCTGCAGCGCCTCGGGAGTCGTGCGCCGACATCCGGACGTCAAGTGGCTGAGAAGAGAAAAAGACATAGATAGTTTTGTTCGCCAACAACGCGCATTGTTAAGCGCAACCTGGAAGGTTTTAGCCAAGGGTGGTAAATTGTTGTACACAACATGCTCGATCTTTCCCGAGGAAAATGAAAAACAAGTGCAATGGTTTTTGAACGGGCAATCAGACGCAAAGATTGACCCTGAATATGAGGCGCATAATGGCCACTTAATTTTGCCAAACGGTAGTCATGATGGATTTTTTCACGCACTTTTTGAAAAGAAATAATTGGATCGCAGTAGTTCTGCGATTAGCTATTATCTATTCGTGTGCGACGAGCGCTTTTGCGGAAGGGATCATTGTGCAATCCGTCAAATTGCAGCAAAAGGATGCCACTTTTTCTTTGGACGCCACCTTCAATATAGATCTAAGTCCGATTATTCAGGACGCTCTCCATAAAGGAGTCGCGTTACCGTTTGTTCTTGATTTTAATGTCATGCGACAAAGGTGGAATATTTGGGACCAAACAGTGGTGGAAGCGTCTTTACCGTATCGGCTTTCATATAATGCGCTTACCCGTCAATATCATATACGGGATAAATTGAGAGGGCGGGATACAAGCTTTGACACATTAGAACAAGCGATCGCTGCCGCGGGAATCATTATGGATTTAGCGGTGTTTAATGCGGAGCAGCTGATGCCGGAGGTCGAGTACGAGGCCCAGGTTCGATTGAGGTTAGAGGCTGGCGCTCTGCCCAGTGCGCTACAGCTAGAAGCTTTGGAATCAGATAAGTGGGAAGTCTCGTCACCCTGGTATCGCTGGGTTATGGATCGATGAAATTAACCCACATCAAAAATCTTAAAAAAAAGACTCTAAGCGTGATCGTTACGGTTTCGCTTTGTTTTGGTTTTTATCTGCTATATCTGCTGTCGACACAAATCACGACAACCAGTGACGTTTTTAATGAGCTGCCGATCCTTCTCGGGGTTGGAGTGGGGCTTATCGTTGTCCTGATGATTTTGGTGGGCGCCCAAGTCTTGGTGACCATCAGGCGTTATAGAGCAGGGGTGTTTGGATCCAAGCTGACGGTGCGGTTGATACTCGTATTTGTAATGGTCTCTGTGGTCCCAGGCGCGGTTATGTATGGTATCTCGGTTCAGTTTTTAGCGGGCTCCATTGAGTCTTGGTTTGATGTTCGGGTAGACAGCGCGCTTGAGGGGGGTTTAAATCTTGGACGGGCAAATCTAGAAAATGGATTAGGAGAGCTGCAAAGAAAGGCGGACTCTATGGCAGTCAGCCTCTCATATCAAAATGCCGCTACCCAAGTGGCCTCCATTGACAGTCTTAGAGATCAAGCGGCTATTAGTGAGGCGACGCTTTTAACAACCAGGGGGGCTGTAGTAGCTTCTTCTAATTCTGGAGCGGATAGTTTTATTCCGCTCGCCCCCACAAAGTCAATGCTACGCCAAGCGCAACTCCAACAAAGCTATGCTGGCATTGAAGAGAATGGGGAAGTCGGTTTGCTCCTAAGGGTGGTCGTCCCCATCAATCATCTAGAACAAGAAATGCAAATTTTACAGGTTACACAATTAGTACCCGAGAGGCTTGCGCGCGATGCCGCTATGGTCCAAGAGGCTTATCGCGACTATCAGGAACTATCGTTATCACGATATGGGTTGCAGCGGCTATACACGTTAGCGTTAACTTTATCTTTAGGACTCGCACTCCTTTGTGTTGTGCTGATGGCGGTTATGTTCAGCAATCGCCTGTCCGCGCCTTTGGGCTTCTTGGCAGCCGGGACTCGAGCTGTAGCACAGGGTGACTTTAGCCAAAGGGCCCCGATAAGCCGCGGGGACGAGCTGGGATTTTTGACAGAGTCTTTTAGCGTGATGACCGGTCAACTATCTGAGGCTAAAGAGACGGCCGAAAAGCATGAGGCAGCACTTACACAAGGTAACGCGTACTTGTCGAGTATTTTGGAGACGTTATCTGCGGGTGTATTAACGTTTGATGAGCGTTTAAGCTTGCGTGCATATAATCCTAGCGCTGAGGAAATTCTTGGCCAGTCATTGGAGAGCGCCCTGCCTTCTGGAGCATCTAACGCAGACGGTTTAGAGGCGATGAGAGCGCTTATTCGAGCTGGCTTATCGGGTGACAAATCTCAATGGGAGCGCAAGGTAGAGATCGCGGTTGAGGAAACTAAAAAAACACTTTTGGTTCGAGTCTCTACACTGAGCGGCGGCGAGTTTCCCGGGTTTGTTGTGGTTTTTGATGATGTGACCCATCTGCTTCAAGCGCAACGATTGGCTCTCTGGGGAGAGGTAGCGGAAAGGCTTGCCCACGAGATAAAAAACCCGCTTACTCCGATACAGTTGTCAGCTGAGCGCTTATCGCACCGACTAGGACCTAAGCTTGAAGGAAACGATGCCGCGATGCTGGATCGATCCGTCAAAACGATAGTTGATCAGGTCACCGCTCTGAAAGGAATGGTAAATGCATTTAATGAATACGCTAGAAACCCAGATCGCAAATCAGAGTTGATTGATGTGAATGGTTTGGTATTGGACGTTATTGAATTGTATCGGGCAACTGCGGCGCCTATTGAAGCGAAACTTGCCTCTGACGAGATATTTATGTGGGGAGACATAGGAAAGCTTAGGCAGGTGCTTCATAACTTAATTCAGAATGCAGAGCAAGCCGTCTCCGAGCATGTGGCGCCAGAGATTTTGATTGAGACCACCGCCACATCAGGTACGCTTCATATAAGGGTGCGCGATAATGGGCCTGGATTTTCCGATGAGGTGCTTAGCCGAGCGTTCGATCCTTATTACACAACGAAGGCGAAGGGCACCGGCCTTGGTCTGGCTATAGTGAGAAAAATTGTTGAAGAACACGATGGGGTTGTAGCGATTCACAATGAAGAAGCTGGGGCGGTGATTGAAATAACCATGCCGCTATCACACACAATTGTAAATCCCAAACATTTGAGAAAAACGGTTTAACAATGAGCAAAATTCTTGTAGTCGATGATGAAATAGGGATCCGTGAATTGCTTTCAGAGATTCTTCGGGAAGAGGGTCACCAGGTTGATGTCGCTGAAAATGCGGCAAAAGCAAGAGATCTGTTTATGAAAGCTCGACCCGAACTTGTTTTGTTAGATATTTGGATGCCGGATGTGGATGGGGTGAGTTTGCTGAAGGAGTGGGTGTCATCAGGCCTTATGACAATGCCGATCGTAATGATGTCGGGGCATGGCACAATTGATACCGCAGTAGAGGCGACCCGGATAGGCGCTTACTCATTCCTAGAAAAGCCTATCGCATTACAAAAACTTCTGTCGACGGTTTCCGCGGCTCTTAGGGATCAATCTAGAGACAGCGCCCGCGAACCCGTTTACGTTACGCTGGGAAAAACCGAAGCGGCGCTGCACCTTAAACGAAAGTGTGAGGCGCTGACGAAAACGGCTGGTCCAGTTTTATTTTTAGAGGCGCCTGGTTCCGGCGCTGACCAATGTGCGAGTTTATTAAAAAAAACGAATAAACCTTGGGTTGTTATTTCAAGCCCTCAAGAGTACGAAGCAAAGGGTGAGCAATTAGTTGAGATCAGTCGAGAGGGCGTCGTATTTTTCCGGGAGATCGGACGGTTAGAAAAGCCTCAACAGGCAGATTTGGTTTCCAACTGGGGAAACCTACAAGAGGCTGGAACGAGGGTAATAGCCTCCTCGACGGCTAAATTAGGTTCGCTCGTGGCGCAAGAGCAGTTTGATATTAGACTCTATGAATTGATCTGCGAAACAATGGTAGACGTGCCGCCACTGAAAGATCGTATTGATGATGTTATTGAAATTGCAAAATCGGTTCTTTTTCGGAAATATCCCGCCAAATCTTTTTCGATTGCTGCGCTAAATAAGCTTCGATCCTTTGACTGGCCGGTTAATTTGAGCCAGCTGTGTGCTGTGGTGCTGTCCAGTGCTCAATTCTCGGTTGGAGACGAAATTGGCACCAATGACGTGATCGCGGTATTAGAAAACTCGGCTCGAGAGAGCATGATAGAGACATCGTCTTTTGACTTTGATACAGATTATCGTTCGGCGCGTGAGATGTTCGATAAGCAATATCTAGAATACCACCTCGCGAAAGAGGGGGGAAACATGTCCCGGGTAGCTACCAAGGCGGGCATTGAAAGAACCCATCTTTACCGAAAGTTGAAGCAATTAGGAATCAAAACATCCCGCAGAAATGATGCTATGAATTGAAGGTGATCTTTTTAATTCATGGCGCTTACAAAACGTTGACTGGTCGTTACGATAAAATAACGCCTTTATTCTGGACAGCACGGAGCGGTTTTTTGGTGCCTATGGAACTTCCCTTAATTGATACGTATAAGTTGCTAAAACGATGCCAAAAAATATAGAGTATGCGGATGCAATCCGAGTCTTATCCATGGATGCGGTTCAAAAAGCCAATTCAGGGCATCCTGGAATGCCAATGGGGATGGCAGATATTGCAGCGGTCCTCTGGCAAAAACATCTAAAACACAACCCGTCTAATCCAAAATGGGCGAATCGAGATCGTTTTGTCGTGTCCAATGGGCATGGCTCTATGCTGTTGTACTCCCTGCTTCATTTGACTGGTTATGACTTAGGCATTGAGGATCTTAAAAGTTTCAGACAATTGCATTCAAGAACTCCCGGACACCCGGAATATGGAGTGACCCCAGGGGTCGAAACTACGACGGGACCACTTGGGCAAGGTGTTGCCAATGCTGTAGGTATGGCAATAGCAGAAAAAGTATTAGCGGCAGACTTCAATCGGCCGGGACACGAGGTTGTCGATCACTTTACTTATGTTTTTCTTGGGGACGGGTGCTTAATGGAGGGCCTCTCCCATGAGGTTTGTTCTTTGGCAGGCACCCTAGGGTTAAATAAGCTAATTGTTTTTTATGACGACAACGGCATTTCTATTGATTCAGAAAAAGGTGAAATAAGCAGTTGGTTTTCAGACGATACGCCTAAGCGGTTTGAAGCTTATGGCTGGGGCGTGATTAAAGACGTTGATGGTCATAACCTAGACCAAATAGATGCTGCAATTTTAAAAGCCAAAGCCAACAGTGATCAACCAACGCTTATTTGTTGCAAGACGACTATCGGAAAGGGCTCGCCAAAAAAACAAAATACAGGCGCAGCTCATGGCGCTCCTTTGGGAGAAGATGAGGTGCTGGCAACAAGGCAGGCCTTAGGTTGGCCTCATCCCCCGTTCGAAATACCGCAAGAGGTTTATGCGGCATGGAATGCCCAAGCTAGCGGCCAAGCGCACGAGGACGAGTGGTGGCAACGGCACGCCGGATACCAGGCCGAATTTCCAGAGCTTTGTAAAGAGCTCGAAAGACGCCTTTCCGGGCAGGTGCCAGAGGGATGGGCAAAAAAATTAAACGAAGAAGTTGGGGCTTGGAATGTTAAGGCAGAAAAGCTGGCCACCCGCAAGGCATCACAAAATGCTTTGGAATTTATGGGCCCTATTTTGCATGAATTAATCGGTGGATCTGCCGATTTGGCCGCCTCTAACTTGACGATGTGGTCAGGATCAAGGCCTCTGAGCAAGGAGAACTCTGGCAATTATTTGTTCTATGGGGTTCGAGAGTTTGGGATGGCCGCCATCATGAATGGACTCGCGCTTCATGGCGGCTTTATTCCTTATGGCGCAACATTCTTAGTGTTTTCTGATTATTGTCGTAATGCATTGCGCGTGGCAGCATTAATGAAGCTCAGATCGTTATTCGTCTTCACGCATGATTCGATTGGCCTAGGGGAGGATGGTCCAACCCACCAACCTGTCGAGCACGCAGCCAGTTTGCGCACGATACCTAATTTAGATGTGTGGAGGCCGTGTGATGCCGTGGAAACTTTAGTGGCATGGGGCGCGATGCTGGGCCGCGTTGACGGGCCAAGTTGCTTACTCGCGACGCGACAGGGCGTGCCGCACCAAGAGAAAACAAACGAACAAATTAAAAATATTTCCAAGGGCGCTTACGTATTGCGTAATTTAGAGCATCCTGAAGCAATAATTTTGGCGACGGGGTCGGAGGTGTCGCTTGCGGTAGACGCTCAAAAAATATTACAGGACGAAGGAATTGCAACTCGTGTTGTGTCGATGCCTTCTACCAATGTTTTTGATAGGCAGGAGGCTGGATATCGCGAGGATGTTTTGCCGACAGCGTTGCCTAAAGTTGCGGTTGAGGCGGGTGTTACAGATTTCTGGCGCAAATATGTAGGCACTAATGGAGCAGTTGTGGGGATAGATACCTTCGGCGAATCAGCGCCTGCGGAGGCCTTATACGAACATTTCGGCATCACCGTTCAAGCAATTGTGAGTGCCGTGAAGTCGATTAAACATTAGGCGCTAAACTTAATCTTGACGTTTGGCTCGCAAGTTTATACATGATTATTGAGGGAGGGAGTTAACAGATGACGATACGTGTAGCGATTAATGGTTATGGTCGCATTGGAAGAAATATTCTTAGGGCTCATTATGAGGGTGGTAAGAAACATGATATTGAGATTGTCGCGATTAATGATCTTGGTGACGCGGCAACCAATGCGCATTTGACTCAATATGACACGGCTCACGGCCGATTCCCTGGCGAAGTGTCTATTGATGGAGATAGCCTTGTAGTTAATGGAGATAAAATTAAAGTTGTTGCCGAACGTAATCCTAGCGCTTTGCCCTGGAGCGAGCTAAAAGTCGATGTTGTTTTGGAGTGCACAGGTTTTTTTGCCTCAAAAGAAAAATCGAGCGCACATATTCAGGCTGGGGCTAAGAAAGTAATTATCTCTGCACCTGGCGGCAAAGATGTTGATGCCACTATTGTTTATGGTGTGAACCATGAAGTGCTCACCTCTAGAGCAGAGGTGATATCGAATGCCTCTTGTACTACCAATTGTCTTGCCCCGGTTGTGAAGGTGCTTAACGACGCAATAGGTGTTGTTGCCGGGTTGATGACGACTATTCACTCCTATACGAATGATCAGGTGTTGACGGATGTGTATCACGAGGATTTGCGTCGGGCGCGCTCCGCAACCATGTCAATGATACCAACAAAAACCGGTGCGGCAGCGGCCGTTGGTTTGGTTCTACCTGAGCTTAATGGTAAGTTGGATGGCTTCGCGATGCGCGTGCCAACGATTAATGTTTCGCTTGTTGATTTATCGTTCGTTGCTAAACGGGCGACAACGGTAGAAGAGGTTAATCAAAAAATTAAAGATGCTTCAGAAGGCAAATTAAAAGGAATTTTGGAGTATAGCGACGGACCTTTGGTATCTATAGATTTTAACCATAATCCAGCGTCATCCGTGTTTGATGCGACCCTAACGAAGGTTTCAGCGGGCACGCTGGTTAAAGTGTGTTCTTGGTACGATAATGAGTGGGGGTTTTCTAACAGAATGCTTGATACGACCGTAGCATTGATGTCTGCAGCGTAAAAGTTTTAACTTTCTTGATGGGGCGTGGCTTAAGCATGCCCCATTGTTTTTTTGTCACTGAAAACGAAATTATGAAGTTTAAAACCTTGGATGAAGTTGATCTTTTGGGTAAGCGTGTTCTTATTCGATCTGATTTAAATGTTCCATTTAACGAGAATCATCAGATATCGGATGACACAAGAATTGTATCGTCACTGCCTGCGATCCAACGAGCGATGGCCTCTGGAGCTGCAGTTATGGTTGTATCCCACCTTGGTCGACCTAAGGCGGGAACATTTCAAGAGGAGTTCTCCCTCTCCCCTGTTGCAAAACGGTTATCGGAATTGTTAGGCTCAAATGTACCTCTTATTAAAGATTGGACATCGGGAGTAACCGTTGAGTTGGGACAGATCGTGTTATTAGAAAATTGTCGAATGAATTTGGGGGAGATCGAGAATGACGAGGTGCTTTCTCGAAAAATGGCTCAATTATGTGATATTTTTGTGAACGATGCTTTAGGCGCGGCGCATAGAGCGCACGCGTCAACACATGGCATCGCGCGACATGTTGAAACAGCATGTGCTGGACCATTAATAGTCCGGGAGGTTAAAGCGCTAAGTCAAGCGCTCGCGTCACCGGCGAGGCCGCTAGTCGCGATTGTTGGAGGCTCTAAGGTATCGACGAAACTCACTGTACTCTTGGAGTTAGCGAAGAAAGTCGACCATCTGATTCTAGGAGGAGGCATTGCGAATACATTTTTGTTCGCGAAAGGCAAAAATATAGGTGCTTCACTAGCAGAAAAAGATCTAGCTGAAGAAGCAAGGACCGTCATAGAGCAGATTGAGTTAAGGGGCGGGCAAATATCGTTGCCAAAGGACGTAGTTTGTGCGACTGCATTTCGTCAAGATGCTGTTGCAACCAGAAAGCACGTTGATGATTTGAATGATAATGATTTGATCCTTGATTTTGGATCTGAGACCATGGGTGAGATTGCAAGCATAATTAAAGAAGCTGGGACTATCGTTTGGAACGGGCCGTTAGGGGTTTTTGAATTTGATCAGTTTTCAGAGGGTACTCGGGCGTTGTCGAACGCCGTCAGTCAGTCAGCGGCCTTTTCTATCGCAGGCGGGGGGGACACGATAGCAGCGATTAATAAATTTGGGGTGACTGATAAAATCGACTATATTTCAACTGCTGGGGGTGCTTTTTTGGAGTTCCTAGAGGGGAAAGCCTTGCCGGCGCTAGACGTGCTTGAACAAAGAGCGCTTGAGATAACATAAGAATGTACAGGGCTCATGAAGGCCCAATGCGAACTATATTTTAATAGAGGACTTTATATATGGCTTTAGTTTCTATGAGACAACTGCTTGATCATGCGGCCGAGAATAATTACGGGGTGCCGGCCTTTAATGTAAACAACCTTGAACAAGTTCAAGCGATCATGGAGGCCGCGTCTGAAACTTCAAGTCCGGTTATCATGCAAGCCTCTGCTGGAGCAAGGCAATATGCGGGCGAACCTTTTCTTCGACACCTTATTTTAGCGGCTATCGAGCAGTATCCAGATATTCCCATTGTTATGCATCAAGATCATGGCGCGTCCCCAGCGGTCTGCCAACGTTCTATTCGATCAGGATTTTCAAGCGTGATGATGGATGGCTCTTTAGAGGAGGATGCGAAAACACCGGCTTCTTATGAATATAATGTGGCGGTTACTAAGCATGTTGTGGACATGGCGCATGCCGTGGGTGTCTCAGTCGAAGGTGAGCTGGGTTGCTTAGGATCCCTTGAAACGATGCAGGCAGATAAAGAGGATGGCTCTGGCGCTGAAGGAACGTTGACGAGAGAAATGTTGTTGACTGATCCAGAGCAGGCTGCGGACTTTGTTGCGAAAACAGGAGTAGATGCACTCGCCATCGCAATTGGTACATCACATGGGGCCTATAAATTTACGCGAAAACCAACGGGAGATATTCTGGCTATTGACCGCATTCGAGCGATACATGCCAAGATTCCTAATACGCACCTTGTGATGCACGGTTCGTCGAGTGTTCCACAGGAATGGCTGCAGATAATTCGAGAGCACGGTGGCGAGATGAAAGAAACTTATGGTGTGCCCTTAGAGGAGATTCAAGAGGGTATTAAACATGGTGTTCGTAAGATTAATATTGATACGGATATTCGTTTAGCCATGACTGGCGCTATTAGGCGAGCGTTTGATGTTAATAAGGGGGAGTTTGATCCAAGGAGGTATCTCAAGCTCGCGAAAGAAGCGGCCAAGTCTATTTGTAAGTCGAGATTTGAGGCTTTCGGCACCGCGGGCAATTCGGGAAAAATCAAACCGACATCACTAGATGACATTGCGATGATTTACGAAAATTCTTGATCAAAAAGATCCCGGACCATGCAGCATTAATTAGAAGTTAATTTATGAGCAAACCTCGTAAAAGCATTAAGCCACTCGTAGGAATAATTATGGGTAGTGAAAGCGATTGGACCGTTATGAAACACTCCTCTGAGAGTCTAGACTTTTTTGGCGTGAGTTATGAAGCACGTGTTATATCGGCGCATAGAACGCCTGATGAGATGTTTCAATATGCCGAAAATGCAGAAAGTCGCGGGATTCAAATTATTATCGCCGGAGCCGGCGGCTCTGCACATCTCCCTGGAATGGTGGCATCAAAAACCATATTGCCTGTATTGGGTGTTCCCGTGACAACCAAAGCTATGAATGGCCTTGATTCGCTTCTGTCAATAGTACAGATGCCTAAAGGCATACCGGTGGCTACTTTTGCTGTGGGTGAAGCCGGCGCGGCCAATGCGGCTCTTTTTGCGGTTGCCTTACTGGCGATACACGATGATGGTTTGAGCGGTAAGCTTAATTTGTTTCGCAAGCGGCAGCGGGCAAAAGTGAAGGCAATGAAGTTACCCAACAAATCATTAAAGTAATGGTTCAGCCAGGATCTTGGTTAGGAATCCTCGGGGGTGGACAGCTTGCCAGAATGTTCACGATGGCAGCGCAAACCATGGGTTACCGCGTTGCCGTATTAGACCCCAATCAGTCTAGTCCAGGGGGTCGCGTCGCAGAGAGGCACATACAGGCGAATTATGATGACTTAGATGCGCTTGGCGAATTGGCGCGGATCACCTTGGCGGTGACTACGGAGTTTGAAAATGTTCCAGCCGACAGCCTTCGGTTTCTTGAGGGCTTAGTTTCAGTAAGTCCTAATGCGGAGGCTGTGGAGATTGCGCAGGATCGCATTCGGGAGAAAACCTTTCTTCATGATCATGGTTTTCAGGTCGCGCCGCATGCTGTAATTACCCATGTGGACGACTTTAATCATTTCCCTCAAAACATAAGTTTTCCAGGAATTTTGAAGGTTAGTCGTTTTGGTTATGACGGCAAAGGCCAGCTGTTAGTTAACAATTTATCCGAGCTGAAAATCGGGTTTGAAAAACTCGGAGGCGTGCCTTGTGTATTTGAACAATTTTTATCGCTCCATTCAGAGGTGTCGGTTATTGTTGCACGTGATCACACAGGTAACACAGCAGTTTTCCCCGTCGCAGAGAACCAGCACAGCGGAGGCATATTAGATGTAACGATTGCTCCAGCACGAGCTGCTGAACAGATCGTTTCCATTGCAGAACAGTTAGCCATATCGCTAGCCGAGGTGCTGCAATATAACGGGATACTGTGTGTAGAGTTTTTTATTTTGAATGACGGTGCGTTAGTTATAAATGAAATCGCGCCGCGGCCACATAATAGTGGACACTATACGATTGACGCTTGTAGTGTTTCCCAGTTCGAACAACAAGTTCGCGTAACGAGCGGATTACCTTTGGTGAGGCCGAGACAATATACCCCAGCCGTGATGGTTAATCTTCTGGGAGATTTGTGGCGAAACGGTGAGCCTAATTGGCATCGAGTTTTGCAAGATGATCGCGTTAAACTCCATCTATATGGTAAAGAGGATCCTAGCCCAGGACGTAAAATGGGACATTTAACGGTCGTTGATTCGGACCTTGATCGCGCGTTGTTGCTATCTCAGGAGATTAAGCAAATATTGCGGCAGGAGTGATGGTGAATAATAGAAACATAGTTTTTGAGACACAAATTAACTCTTTAGAATTTCTCTATCGCGGTAAAGTTAGAGACATTTATAAAATTGACGACGAGCGTCTCTTAGTTGTCCAAACAGATCGACTCTCAGCGTTTGATGTGGTGTTGCCTGACCCAATACCAGATAAGGGTTGTTTGTTAACCGAATTATCTGTGTTTTGGTTTAAAAAACTATCGCATCTTATTCCTAATCATTTGTTAGACCATTCGGCTGGAGAGTTTTTGACTGACGGTGAGTTTGAACAAGTTGACGGTCGCGCTATGGTCGTGCGCCGACTGAAGCCGCTCCCAGTGGAGGCAATTGTTCGGGGTTATTTGGCGGGATCTGGCTGGAAGGAATATCGAAAAACGGGGAGTATTTGCGGTATTGTTCTGCCTCCGAACCTTCAAGAGGCTCAGCAATTGCCGCAGACTATTTTTACGCCATCGACGAAGGCTGATCTTGGAGATCATGATGAAAATATTGCGTTTGAATCAGTCGTGGAAAAAATAGGACAAAACTACGCCAGTAGAATTCGTGAGGTGTCTTGTAAGCTATATGAAGAGGCGGCTATTTACGCTCTTGAGAGAGGAATCATTATTGCAGATACAAAATTTGAATTTGGAACTGATTCTGCTGGAGAGCTTTACCTTATTGATGAAGCGTTGACCTCAGACTCTTCAAGATTCTGGCCGCAGGACAAATACGCTGTTGGAGCGAGCCCACCATCTTTTGATAAGCAATTTGTTCGGGATTGGCTTGAATCAACGGGTTGGGACAAACAGTCGCCCCCCCCTTGTTTGCCAGATGACATTGCCCAAAAAACGTCCGATAAGTACAAAGAAGCTTTAATGTTACTGACGCAATGAGTCTTTTTAAGAGGGGACTTTGAGTAAAAGGATTACCAAGAACATCAAGGAGGCAGGGCGTTTGCTGAAGGATGGACAATTGGTTGCCTTTCCAACGGAGACTGTATATGGCCTGGGTGCTGATGCCTTAAATCCCTTAGCGGTCAAACGTGTTTATGAGGCCAAGTCTCGGCCGCTTGACCACCCTTTGATCATTCACATTGGACTTGAGAGTCTTTTGGATGAATTCGCTATACATATTCCTCGCGTAGCCCGAGACTTAGTTGCCCGTTTTTGGCCTGGACCATTAACTCTTGTTTTGGATGCTTCCGATAAAGTTCCTCGCATTGTGACGGGTGGTCAGGATACGGTCGCAATTAGATTCCCAAGTCATCCTGTCGCCATCGATCTGTTAAAAGAATTTGGAGGAGGTATTGTTGGCCCCTCAGCGAATAAATTTGGTCGGCTATCTCCAACTAGGGCTGAAGATGTTGCTCGAGATTTTGGGCCGGAGGTTAGTCTGATTCTCGACGGAGGACCTTGTGCCGTGGGTATAGAGTCGACCATTATCGGATTCGATGGGGAGTCACCGGTCATGTTAAGGCCCGGAATGATTGATAGAGAGAGCATCTCTAAAGAGATTTCGGAGAATGTTTTGAGCGCTGGATTTAAGTTGCCAAGAGTTCCTGGAGCCTTGCCATCACACTATGCGCCAAGAACTAAATTAAGGCTTCTTGGGACGGAGGAAGTTAGGCGATACTTAGAAAAAAATGCGGGTTCACATGAACTAGCCTTGTTAACGTTTCAAAAATCTTTTGGGGCGAGCCCTAATATAACGACAATAATTGCGTCGCAAGAACCTAACGATTACGCTAAAAATTTATATCAACGATTGAGAGAGTTAGATAGCTGTGGCGCCGAGTTAATCATCGTTGAAGCAGTGCCAGAAATGACCCCTTGGGACGGAATCCGAGATCGGCTTACTCGCGCGGCTCATTTGGCCTAATCAAAGCGCATCAGATAATCTAGGGCTTTAGAAACCCCTCCCTTATTGAAAGGGATAGCACAAAGCGCGAGCCCCATTTCAACACCAGACAAAGTCCCGGCTAACGATAAATCGTTTAGGTCTCCTAAGTGACCAATTCGAAAAACTTGATCATTAAATTTACCCAGACCGGCACCGAGAGACATATCAAACTTATCAAGGATTTTTTGTCTTAGTTGGTTCGCGCTAATTCCGGACGGCGTCATCACGGCGGTAAGTGTATTGCTGGACGCCGCCGGATCGCGACACACTGTTTCAAGTCCCCAGTGTGCAACCGCCGCTCTTGTTGCGGCCGCATGACGAGCGTGCCTACCGAAAACAGTATCGAGTCCTATTTCATCCAAAATAATTTTTAGAGACTCTTGTAAACCAAAAATTAAGTTTGTTGCTGGCGTATAAGGAAAAAACCCTTTCTCGTTATGAAGCAACATGTCGTCCCATTCCCAATAAGCACGGTTGTATTGAGATTCAGCATGACGCGTTAGTGCGCGAGCACTGACAGCATTAAAAGACAGCCCCGGGGGCAGCATCAATCCCTTCTGTGAGCCGCCAATAGCCACATCCACGCGCCATGCATCGTGTTGATAGTCGATGGATGCTAGGGAGGAAATGGTGTCTACCAACAAAAGCGCTGGATGTTTGGCATCGTCGATGGCATTTCTTACTCCCAGTATGTCGGAGGTTACCCCAGTCGACGTTTCATTATGAACGACACAAACTGCCTTAATGCGTTGAGTTGAGTCGCTTTTAAGGTAGTCATAGATACGAGAAGGGTCAACTGCGGTACGCCAATCAGATTCAATGACTTTTACATCAAACCCCAGTTTAGTTGCGAGGCGCTTCCATTGAGCGGCAAAGTATCCGGTTTCGTATACGAGGATGGAGTCCCCAGCATTTAATACATTGGTCAGGCCCGCCTCCCAGGCCCCGGTGCCAGAAGCGGGGAACATAAATACGGGTTGATTTGTTTGGAATACCCGCCGGAGATTGGATAAAACTTCTAGTCCGAGCTCACCAAACTCCACACTTCGATGATCAATCGTTGGCCTAGAGACCGCGGCGAGCACTCGGTCAGGAACATTGGTTGGACCTGGGATGTGTAAAAAGTGTCTACCAGGACGATGATTGGGCATACGCTAGTTACCGATCGTTCAAATAGTCGTGGGGGAGAATCCCAATCCAGAAAGTTTTTGCAATTAATTTCAAAATAAAATTTTAAGTAAAACTTCGCTTAGTGGATTTCAGGATCATCGGTCGCTGCATCACCACTTAAAAAGTCGAAATCGCAGCCTTCGTGCGCCTGCTGAACATGCTCTGTAAATAACTGACCGTAACCCCGTCTAAATTTTCTGACTTTAGGGGACCATGTCTGTCGTCGCGCTTCCATTTCTTCGTCTGATATTAAAACATTGATTTCACGGTTTGTAACATTTAGCTCAATTACATCGCCAGTTTTGACGAGTGCGAGTGGTCCACCGACCCATGATTCGGGGGATACGTGAAGGACGCATGTACCGTAGCTCGTGCCACTCATCCGAGCATCGGATATTCGAACCATATCCCTGACTCCTTTTTGAACAAGTTTTTTTGGGATTGGCAACATCCCCCATTCTGGCATGCCTGGGCCCCCTTGGGGTCCCGAATTTCGGAGAACAAGAATGGAGTCTTCGTCTACATCTAGGTCTGGATCATCTAATTGCCGTTCCATGTCGTTGTAATCGTCGAAAACTATTGCTTTGCCACGGTGATTGAGTAGAGCCGGAGTCGCCGCGGAGGTTTTGATGACGGCCCCATTTGGAGCAAGATTGCCTTTTAAAATAATTAAACCGCCTTCGGCAAGTATCGGCTGATTTAGGGGTTTGATAACCTCATGATTGAATATCTTAAAGCGTTCAATATTTTCTCCCAAGGATTTCCCCGTGCAAGTTAAAGCGTCGCAATGCAGTAAGGGCCGCATTTCTTGAAGTAGAGCCGCCAACCCACCTGCGTAGTGAAAGTCCTCCATGAGGTACTCCCCTGATGGGCGCATATTTACTAAATACGGCGTATTTTTTCCAAGTTGTTCAAAGAGCTCGAGAGGCACGCTAAACCCAGCTCGTTTAGCAATTGCAATCAGGTGAATAAGCGCATTGGTAGAGCCACCGAGGGCCATTAACACACGAACAGCATTTTCAATTGATTGCCACGTCAAAATATCCTTAGGAGTGAGATCCTCCCAAACCATATCCACGATTCGGCGACCTGAATCTGACGCCATTCTCGGATGATTTGAATCTGGGGCTGGAATTGTTGATGCGTTGGGTAGCGAAAACCCTAATGTTTCGACGATGCTAGTCATGGTCGCTGCGGTTCCCATGGTCATACATGTGCCGACCGATCGGGCGATACCCTCCTCGATATCTTGCCAATCTTCCTCGGTGATATTCCCAGCTCTCAGTTCGTCCCAGTACTTCCAGACATCGGACCCAGACCCTAGCGTTTTGCCGTGCCAGTTTCCGCGAAGCATGGGACCGGCAGGCACAAAAATACTAGGCAGCCCCATACTTAAGGCGCCCATCAGCAAGCCTGGTGGGGTTTTGTCGCAGCCGCCCATAAGAACACACCCATCAATCGGGTACGATCGCAAAATTTCCTCAACCTCCATGGAAAGTAAGTTGCGATACATCATAGTTGTTGGTTTTTGATAAACCTCAGCTAACGACATCACCGGTATCTCAACGGGGAACCCTCCTGCCTGCCACACTCCTCGCTTTACGTCTTGTGCTCTCTCTCGAAAATGGGAATGACAGTGACTCAGCTCACTCCAAGTATTTAGGATCCCAATAACGGGCTTACCTTCGTAGTCTTTCCGACTGAAGCCCATTTGTAGGGTCCGGGATCGATGCCCAAAAGCGCGCAGGCTTTGTGGGCCAAACCATCGATGAGAGCGAAGTTCAGAGCTTTCTTTTCTTTTATTGTTCTGCATTCTTCTATACGCCGCCTATGATTATAGAACCACCGTGGCATACTATAAACGGACAGTCAAAATAAACCAGTTGTAAATACAAGGAAGTGTTTGATTCCTTGTATATTAAGTCACAGCGCCTGAATAGAGATACTGAGATAAAATACGGATAAATACTCAGGTTAATTTTTTTCGGGCATGATGAATAATAAAGGGGTGGCGAGATGATTGGCGATCGAATCGATGTAAATATAGCGGGAGGCTTAGACGTTCCTCTACCACGAATGGTGCATGTGAGACAGAAATTTGAACTGTCTAAAATTAGCAGTGTTAGCGAAACCGTAGCTCAGGAATTCAAGAAGCCGGGTATCAAATCGATGATTAAACCTGGAATGACCATTGCATTGGGTGTTGGCTCCAGAGGGGTAAACAATATTGCCGTATGCGTAAAAGCCGTCGTGGATGAAATCAAATCACTTGGCGGAAAGCCATTTGTTTTTCCGGCGATGGGCAGCCATGGTGGCGCTACTGCTGAGGGGCAAAAAGAAGTGCTGGATGGTTATGGTGTGACGGAAGCTTTTATAGGCTGCCCGGTAAAGTCCAGCATGGAGGTAGTGGAGATCGGAAAGGCCGATGATGGGATGCCGGTTTACATGGATAAACTGGCTTCGGAAGCCGACGCTGTCGCATTAGTTTGTCGTATTAAGCCGCATACAAATTTCAGAGCGCCTATAGAGTCAGGCATCGTTAAAATGTTGACTATTGGGATGGGAAAAATTATTGGCGCGTCAACGCTGCATACTTATGGCATGGATATGTTCGGTGTGTTGTTGCCAAAAGTCGCCAAAATTATCATGGAGAAGAAGAATTTTCTATTTGGCGTCGCCATGGTTGAAAATGCCGCAGACGACACGGCACTCATTGAAATTGTTCCGAGCGAAGAGGTGCTAGAGCGAGAGCCGTTGTTATTGGCGCGGGCAAAAGAGTTGATGCCAAAATTACAATTTGAAGAAATTGATGTGTTAGTTGTAGAGAAGATTGGCAAAAATATATCTGGGGCAGGAATGGATCCCAATATAACAGGGCGTAATTGCCGAGATGTCGATTGGGAAATGAGCCCATACGTTAAAAAAATTGCAGTATTGGGGCTTACGCCTGAGACACACGGCAATGCTACTGGTTTGGGGGCGGCTGATGTGATCACGATGGATGTGTATCGAGAACTTGATATTGCCAAGACGTATGCTAACGTAATCACATCAATGTATTTAGACGGGGCGGCTATACCCATTATCATGAATAACGATCAGGAAGCGATACAGCTTGCCGTGAAGACGGTAGTTAGAGTGAAGCCGGCAGATGCAAAAATCGTCAGAATTTCTACGACACTTGAGGTGATGGATTTACATGTATCTGAAACGCTGTTGCCTTATATTCAAAGCAATCTTGATAAGTTCGAGATTGTGGGAGAGCCAGAGGCGATGAGGTTTGATGCCAAAGGAAAAATTTATCCGATGCTGGCCCCGCGCTCACACGCTCACGCTTGAAGGTTTTAGAGCGCCGTTAAGTCTTGGATGAAGCGTTGAGAATGAGAGTTCATTTAGACCCCATCGGGGGTGTTGCGGGAGATATGTTTATCGCCGCCATCCTGGACGCCAAACCAGAATGGTACGGTGACATGTGTGCGGCGATTCGCATCGCAGGCTTACCCCAAGAAGTAGGACTATCTTTGTTGCCGCATTCGGACTTTGCCCTCACAGGGATGCGTTTCAATGTTGATGAGTTAGGTGTTCATGAGCATCATCACACCCTATTTTCGAAGATTAGAAACATGTTATCGGGGTCAGGTTTGGATCCTCAAGTACGGCAAATTGCACTCGATATATTTTGTCTTTTGGCGGAGGCCGAAGCGGCTGTTCACGGCAAGTCTGTAGAGGCTATTAGTTTTCATGAAGTGGGGGAGTGGGATTCTATTGCGGACATTGTTGGAGCGGCATTTTTGATTGATAAGCTCTCAGCAAGCTGGACCGTAAGTGCTCTGCCACTTGGGCGCGGCAGAGTCGAGACTAGTCATGGGGTTTTGCCAGTACCTACCCCAGCGACTGTTAAGCTGTTGGAGGGATTTTCCTTTGATGACGATGGTCTCGATGGGGAGCGAATCACCCCGACCGGTGCCGCGATTTTGGCGTATCTAAAGCCACAACAAACAGGCGCAGGACAGGCGGGGAAGCTAGTTGCTTCGGGGACGGGTTTTGGGACTAAGGTTTTACCAAAAAAAAGTAATGTCTTAAGAGCGTTGATGCTATCGGCTTCTGGTCAAGAAGATAGTTCGCAGAATGTGATATATCAAATCGATTTTGATGTGGATGACCAAAGTGCTGAAGACTTAGCGATAGGGTTAGACCATATTCGTTCGATCCATACGGTGCTAGATGTTACCCAGGCCGCAATGTTCGGGAAAAAAGGGCGGTTGGTAATAACGATTCGTGTTCTTGCAGAGACCGCTCAGATCGATCAGGTTTTCGATGCTTGTTTTTTTGAAACATCAACGATTGGTTTGCGCTATCAGATTTTGAGCCGTATGACCCTTGATCGATGGAAAAAGAACTGCGCCACGGAAACGCTGGAGGCAGACTGTAAGTTTGTGATTCGACCGGGAGCCACAACCGTTAAGGTTGAAGCAAACGCCCTTGTTGACATTCAAGGACATGCTAATCGAGAAGGTATACGACGAGAGATAGCAATCAAATATGGGGCCTCAGGTGATTGACGAAGTGCTTAAGCATGCCTCTAGAATAACTGCGCTGCTCGCTGAGATGCGAGAGATCTCTGTTGCTGTTAGCGGTGGCATTGATAGCGTGACGCTTGCCATGTTGGCGACACAGACACCAAATATTACCGTTCAAATGTACCATGCCGTTTCCCCAGCGGTGCCATCACAGGCAACAGCTCGAGTGAAGCAGCTTGCTCGTGACTATGGCTGGAAGCTAAAAATTTTAGATGCTCACGAATTTGCTGACGAGGATTATTTGTCGAATCCAGTCAACCGTTGTTTTTACTGTAAAACGAATTTATATAAAGCAATATCGACTGTCACAGAAGATGTCATTTTATCGGGTGCAAATGTGGACGATTTATCCGATTACCGACCCGGATTGGATGCGGCTAAAAATGCGCAAGTTCGTCATCCATTTGTTGAAACCCATACGGATAAGCGAATGGTTAGAGACATCGCGAAGTCCATTGGCTTGGGCGAGCTCTCTGAGCTGGCAGCATCTCCTTGTCTTTCAAGTCGGGTTGAGACGGGGATTCGAATTGATCCCGAACTTTTGCCGCTTATCAATGAGTCTGAGCGTTTAATTAAACAGTCTGTGTCCCCAGAGCCCAAAACAGTGAGATGTCGGCTTCGAGCAACAGGTATTGTAATTGAGTTGGATGGCGGGTCTTTATCGAGCCTGACGACTCAAAAGGAGAGCGCATTAAAAGGGATCATTAATGGGGTTTTTGAGAAACGAGGGTATTGTTATCCTGTTAGCTTCGAAGCGTATAAATTAGGCAGTGCATTTATACATATTCAACCCGTGCATACTCATCCCTTGTAATGAGTGCTACAAAAGACATTAAGTTAGACTTTGATCGAGAAGGTCGCATTGGGCTCGATGAAGCTATTTTCTGCGAGGGAAAAACAGCAGAACAAATAGCTGAGATTCTTTTTCAAGGCCAATCGAAGGAGCACAGATTTCTTCTCACGCGTTTTTCTCAGGACAAACAACAGCACGTGCTTAGGCTGGGCAATTTTAAGATGGATTATGACCCGATTTCCCAAACCGGTTTCTCTCCTGATTCGAATAAGCTTATAAGTCGAAATCAGGTATCAGTAATTTGTGCGGGCACCTCGGATATTCCGGTTGCAAGAGAGGCAGCCAGGACGTTGGAATACTATGGACATCAAGCCACAGAGATATCTGATGTGGGTGTGGCAGGGTTGTGGCGCTTGCTTGATCGATTAGATGATATCAGAGCGTCTAAAGTTATCATTGTAGTGGCAGGCATGGATGCGGCATTGCCAACGGTTTTGGGCGGCTTGGTTGCGCAGCCACTTATTGGGGTTCCTACTTCGGTTGGATATGGCGTAGCTCAGGGCGGAGTAGCCGCGCTTCATGCCATGTTGGTGAGTTGTTCGCCAGGGATAACCGTTACGAATATTGATAACGGTTACGGTGGCGCATGCGCCGCCCTAAGAATACTCAGGACGGCACATACTTAATTTCAAATTTACTGTAGATCAGTAGCTACCGCATCAATAGCAACTTGGGCACAAATCCCATCGTCGCTTGCTGCCGCACCAGATACCCCGATTGATCCAATGTGCTCCCCGCTGGCGGTCATTACGGGAAGGCCGCCTTCAAATGTTGCGATGCCTGGAACATGGGCAATACCAGGTACTCGGGTGCTCGCGATTTCCTCTAGCACTTTCGTTGAGAACGGGAAGCCAGCGGATGATTCGGCTTTAAGTATCGCGATATCAATACTTTTTAGGAATGCTCGATCCATTCGCTCAAAATAAACCAAATTTCCACCCGCATCCATAATGGCAATATTCATGCGCCAACCTTCTTGAATCGCTTTTTCTTCGCAGGCTTGCGCCATTTTTTTTGCTACGTCTAAAGTCATCACGGGTCTCATTTCCAACGCACTCGCGCTGCCGCAAAAAAAAGCGGAAACAGATAAAACTAAAAAACTGACTAACTTTTTCATTTTTGCTCCTCGGTTATGAACTTGCATTGTCTACTATAAAACATATCGAGCTAAGTCTTCGCTTTCCGAAAGATCTTTAAGGCGCGCATCAACATAGTTAACGTCAATCGAAATGGTCTGACCCTGGTGCTTAGTGGCGTCATAGGATAAATCCTCCAAGAGTTTCTCCATGACAGTGTAGAGTCGCCGAGCGCCAATATTTTCGGTTGACTCATTAACGTGCCAGGCAATTTCCGCGATTCGACGGATTCCTTCCGGTATGAATTTAAGACTGATGTCTTCAGTTTGCATTAACGCTTCGTACTGCTTGCATAAGCAGGCGTCGGTTGATGTCAAAATACATTCGAAGTCTTCAACAGTCAAACTTGTCAGCTCTACTCTAATGGGAAATCTGCCTTGAAGTTCGGGTATTAAATCTGAGGGCTTAGTTAAGTGAAACGCCCCACTGCCGACGAATAATATATGATCCGTTTTAACCATGCCATATTTCGTCGATACGGTTGTCCCTTCAACGAGAGGTAGTAAATCTCGCTGTACGCCTTGTCGAGAGACTTCCCCCCCATGACTTTCCTGGCGTCCAGAGATCTTGTCGATTTCATCTAGAAAGACAATCCCATTTTCTTCAGCATTAGAAATGGCTGCGGTTTTTATTTCGTCATCATTGATGAGCTTTCCGGCCTCTTCGTCAGCGAGAATTTTTAATGCATCTTTGATCTTTAATTTACGTTTCTTTGTTTTATTCGTGCCTATGTTTTGGAACATGCCCTGTATTTGAGATGTGAGGTCTTCCATCCCTGGTGGTGCGAGTATTTCCATTTGAGCGCTCAACTGTGAGACATCAATTTCAATTTCTTTATCGTCTAACTCCCCCTCACGAAGTCTTTTCCTGAATTTTTGTCTGGAAGTGGATTCAGTTAAACTACTAGATTCATTTATATCAAGCGTGCGCGCAGGTGGGAGCAGCACATCTAAAACTCGCTCCTCTGCCAGATCTTCCGCTAAGTGTTTTACCCGCAGCATCTCTTTTTCGCGCATTTGTTTGATGCCAATCTCTATGAGGTCACGAATAATGGATTCGACGTCTTTGCCGACATAACCAACCTCAGTAAACTTTGTCGCCTCAACTTTGATGAAAGGTGCGCCGGAGAGTCGGGCTAAGCGCCGAGCAATCTCTGTTTTTCCAACACCGGTAGGACCAATCATGAGAATATTTTTAGGTGTGATTTCTTGTTTGAGTGGTTCGGCGACTTGCTTGCGTCTCCAGCGATTTCTAAGGGCGATAGCAACAGCTCGTTTTGCCGAGTGTTGACCAACGATATGTTTATCCAGCTCGTGGACAATTTCTTGAGGGTTCATTTGTGACATAGTAATTACGCTTTTTCTTTGGCTACGTGTTTAGGGTTTCAATGGTGTGGTTTTGATTGGTATAGATACAAATATCACCCGCAATAGTAAGTGCGGTCTTGACGATTTCCTCAGCAGTCTGATTCGAATGCTGCAGCAAGGCTTTGGCCGCGGCTTGAGCAAACCCGCCTCCACTTCCAATGGCGATGAGGCCGTCCTCTGGTTCTATTACGTCCCCATTTCCAGTGATGATCAGAGACGTGTTTGAATCTGAAACTGCAAGCATGGCTTCAAGCCGTCTTAACATGCGGTCTGTTCTCCAGTCTTTGGCGAGCTCTACTGCAGACCTTAGTAATTGCCCTTGATGTTTTTCTAGTTTTGCTTCGAATCGCTCAAAGAGTGTGAACGCGTCAGCTGTGCCGCCAGCAAATCCGGCGAGTATTTTCCCGTGATATAACTTTCGAACTTTCTTCGCTGTGCCCTTCATAACGAGGTTGCCAAGTGTTACTTGCCCATCGCCACCGATCGCGACTTGATTGTCTTTTCTAACGGAGATAATGGTTGTTCCATGCATATCGTATTTCATAAAGGTGTTACGTCCTTTTGTGTAGATAAAGTCATTAATTTTTTGATGACGGTCGACGAGCCTCAAGCATTTTGTAAATAATTTATTTAAAGATCGTCTAGAGCCGCTATACCATCGAGATGGTTAGTTTTATTAAAACTTTCTATAAAGATTTCTTTTGAATCGGGATTATAAATGAGCTGATGTATGGACCCATTTCTAATAATTGGTTTTTCTATGCTTTCAGGTTTTATATTGTTTGCAAGACGCCAGAGGACATCAATGACCCCACCATGCGTGATCACGAGAATGTTACCCTTTTTAAATTTATGATGAATCGTTGTTAATGATGTTCGAATTCGAGTCGTAAGATCGTGCATGGACTCAGCCCCTGCTGGGGTATTTGCGTATGACCGGTTCTTAAAGGCGCTCATGTCCTTCGGGGTTTGTTGCGAAGCCTCTTCTGCTGTCAGGCCCTCAAGAATGCCTAAGTGACGTTCTCGCAGGCGTGGTTCAAAAAAAATTTGTGGGCCATTCGCACTTAATGGCTCGGCAGTTTGTTTTGCACGCGATAAATCGCTGCTGACGATCGCATTAAATTTTTTAAGCTTTAGCGTTTCTGCTACAGCGGCAGCTTGAGCGAACCCTGTGGCATTTAAAGGGATATCGATTTGCCCTTGAATTCTATGTTGCTTGTTCCAGTCCGTCTCGCCATGGCGCACAAAGGTCAGTTCAATCCATTGGTTAATCATGAATCGTTTTTTCTTTTTGCCCTTGGGTGCGTTTGGTCGTATATTTTTGCTAAATGTTGCCAATCTAAGTGTGTATACACCTGCGTCGTAGAAATGCTTGCGTGCCCTAACATCTCTTGTACCGCACGAAGATCACCGCTGGATTGAAGCAAGTGAGACGCGAAAGAGTGACGCAACATATGTGGATGCACGTTTTGTCCTAACCCTTGTTTTTTTGTCCATTGAGAAAGCCGATGTTGGATTGTTCTAGGGCTTATTGGATTACCATTTTTGTTCGGGAATAAGATGTTCTGGATTGGTTTGTCTAAGCCATGACGCAGGGTAATCCAACGATGGATAGCGCTTATGGCTTTTTGGCCGACAGGCACGACCCTCGTTTTGCTTCCCTTACCCGTTACGCGAATTGTGCCGTCATTGAGGTCAAGTTCTTGTAACCTGATGGAAACAAGCTCAGCTAATCGAAGTCCCGAGGAGTAACAAAGCTCAAACATCGCCTTGTCTCTCATGGCCCCTTCGTTTGTTTCTTTAGTTTCAAGCAACTTATTCACTTCGTCAGGACTCAAAGCCTTAGGTAGCCGCTTTTCTTTTTTTGGTGGCCTAATTCCTAGGCAGGGGTTGTGTTTGTGATGTTTACGCTCAACCAGGAAGCTGAAGTAACCGCGCCATGCGGATAAGGCTCTAGACAATGTTTTGCCGCCAAGACCTTTTGCGTGGAGCCCAGAAACCAATCTTCTAATGTCGTGTGGAGTTAAATCATTTAGGCATTCTGAGAATTCTCGAATAAGCAACTTAAGATCTCGAGCGTAACTTGTTACAGTGAGCGGTGAGAGTCTGCGTTCTTTTTCGAGATATATCAGGTATTCATCGACGGACCCAGCTTCAAGTTTATTCATGTTGAGTGAAGCTCTCATTCTGGAAGGCGCAAGCGTTGTCTATAGCTGTGGATACTATATGTCCTACTCGCTCTAAAAATTGCGTATCGATATTTGGATCGAATTTTTGTGCGTCGGAGGAGCTAAAAATCAAAACACCTACCGAGCCTTTAGCCGAGAGTGGGATGTATGCGGAAGATGCAAGCATCCAAGATCTCGAGAAGTGTTTTATCTCCTCAGGGGCCTCAATTAAACACTTAGGTTTATCAATGGACATTATAAAATTCGCAAAGATATTTTCTTCTTCGCTGGCGTATTCTTGATTGTCAGACAACATAAAAATACGACATTCTTCAATGTTCAGATGCGTACGTAATGTTGATGATATTGTCGCCGGGGATACGTCTTCGCGCGTTATCTTGAATAACGCTAAGCTTGAACTCAGCAACGCGCCCCAAATCGCTTCGTTACGACGACCATTTTCTAAAAAAGCGTCAACTTTGTTTTCTAGAGAACGAATTTTTTGCTGTAACTGTGGAATTTGTCGGTCTGATAAAGAGATAACTTTGCGATCGGGAACTCCGCCTTTTTCGGCGTTGTGGTGCGCATTTAAAAGATCGATATGTTTTGCTATAAATTCTGGGTGAGCTCGTAGGTACTCAGCAATTTCATTTTCCGTCATTGTTGCTTAGCCACGATATCGATTTCGCCATCAAATACGGATTGGGCTGGACCACTAAGAAAGACTGCATTGCCGTTGCCTGCCCAAGATATTGTTAGATCCCCACCTTGTGTAGAGACCAAGCATGGGCTGTCCAGCAATCCAATTTTGATGCCGTGGACGACGGAAGCGCAGGCTCCAGTTCCGCACGATAGTGTTTCTCCAGCCCCTCGTTCCCAAACTCTCAAAGTTACATTTTGCCGTGAGCAAATTTGCATAAAATTGACATTAACACGTTCTGGAAAAATTGCATTGTTCTCCATCAGCGGCCCAGTTGTTTTAACAGGCGCGATATCTATATTTTCTACTATAAGAATCGCATGAGGATTGCCTATCGAGACCGCGCCAAATTCGATGTGACTCTCGTTAATATTTATCGAATAGCTATTTTCTTCTTTGCTTGCTAATAGCGGTATCTGAGCAGGCGCAAATACAGGCTCCCCCATGTCGACAGAAACTGATCCATCAGCCTCAAGCCGAGGCTTAATAATCCCAGATTGCGTTTCAACAACTATTTCACGCTTATCAGTTAGTTTTTTGTCATGTACAAAGGTGGCGAAACATCGAGCCCCATTTCCGCACTGACTTACCTCGGCGCCATCGGCGTTGAAAATTCGGTAAGAGAAGTCGACCGCCGGCTGCTCGCTTGTACCAACTACGAGTAGTTGGTCGAATCCAATGCCAAATCGACGGTTTGCCATTTGATTAATTTGTTGGCTCGAGAGATTGAATGCATGCTTTGTCGCATCAATCACGACGAAGTCATTCCCTGCCCCATGCATTTTGGTGAATTTAAGCTTCATTATTTAGTCTAGTAGAGTGTTTTAGACATTATAAAGTCATCCATTACCAAACCCTGACCAATATCAAAAACAACCGACTTTTCTTTGTGATACCCCAATTTAAGGTAAAACGCTATTGATGCTAGGTTTCCTTTGTTTACTTGCAGAGATATTTTCTTAAAGCCTAATCTTCCATAGTGCGTTTCAGCGTATCTGATTAACGAAGTTCCGCAGCCTAGCCCCTGGGCCCTAGGATGAACGTAGAGCTTATCAATTTTGATTGAGTGGGCTGAGGCGTCTTCGTCAAAATGACCAAAGCCTTGGATCGCCTGTTCAAGTTCAATTTTAAGCCAATTGCAGTGTGGCGACGCGATAAGTCGTTGAATTTCTTCTGGGGCATATCTTTGCTCGAGCATGTAGTCAATTTGCTTGACCGTGATAATGCCCGGGTAATGTAAGTACCAAGTTTCTCGAGCAAGCTGACGGATTTCATCTTGATCACGTTCTTGGGCTGGAGAAATAGTAGGTAGAGCATTTAGCTTATTCATAAGTCGAATCCTGGCCGATTCATTTTTCGTGAAGACTTAATCGTACAGTGATGGCTCATCAGAGGGTCGCGTTTTAAATCGTTTGTGTACCCAATAATACTGCTCGGGCATTTTTTTAACTTGGCTTTCAATAAACTCATTCATGAATTTGGTATCGGCTAATAAGTCGCCAGACGGGTAGTTATCCCAAGCAGGAAAAAATTCGATCTCATAGGGTTTATTTGGACCAAATTGACGCACGGTTACGGGAACAATTTTTGCATTAGTTAACATCGCTAACCGCGGCACTGCGTCTACAGTGGCTGCGTTAACGCCGAAGAAAGGGACAAACACCGCATCTTTAGCGCCGAGGTCCATATCTGGAAGAAAAAATAGAGGCAACCTTGCTTTGAGCGCGCGAACTACGCTTTTGATCCCATCCTGCCTGGAGATGAGTCGAATATCTCTAAATCGAGTGCGCCTGGAAATTAAAAATTGATTCAGCACGGGATCCTTTTGATTGCTGTACATCGATTGCGCGTTCTCTTCCAGGGAGAGTCTTATGCCAAGGATTTCGAGCCCGACAAAGTGAGGGGCAAGGACTATGACGGGGCCTTCAGTGAGAGCTTGATCGAGCATTTCCTTGCCGCGGATTCGTGCTAGTTTTTTGATTGCAGCGCTGCTGGACCACCAAGCAATCGAACAATCCGCGATCGCTCGACCGAGCGCCATAAAGTGATTTGTCGTTAAGGTTCTTATTTGTTGAGGGGTCAGGGTTGGGAAACAAAGCTTAAGATTTGTTTTAACGACACGCCTGCGTTCACTTGATAGCAAGAAAAACAAAAGACCTATGAGCTGCCCAAATAAGCTCAATAGGTGTCGGGGCAAAAAGTGTAGCGCCCAGAGTATGGTCAATGCAATTCTAGTCATTAACTGAGAGGCGGAACAGTATGGAATGGAGTCTAATCACTGCGTAATCGCGGTCTTTTGCCTATTTTCGTTGGATGGATTTTTATAGCGGTTATAGGACCAAAGAAATTGACTGGGATTTTCTTTAATCAAAATTTCTAAGCCTCGGTTCAGTTGTCTCGAACGGGTTTCTCCTTCCAGTTGGGGAGGTATTGCTCGGAAGAAGAGCTCGAAACCGGCGCCCCTAGACAGTCTTTTTGTGGCCATTAATAAAACGGTAGCGCCACTTTTTTCAGCTAAACGCGACCATATGGTCATAGTGTACGCGGGTCTTTGAAAGAATTCAGCCCATTCCCCATCGCCCGAGCCAGGCACCTGATCGGGAAGGACGCCAATAGCCTCCCCTCTTTTGAGGGCTTTAAGGAGGACCCTCACGCCAGAAACGTCAGTAGTTGCCAATTGAATATGTTCCCGTTTCCGTCCACTCATCATTAGAGGCTCCAAAAAGCTTAATTTGGGAGGTCGGTAGAGAGCTGTGAAGGGAAATTTCGTGGCCAAATAATGCGGGATGATCTCAAAGCATCCAATGTGCGGAGTAAGGAGGATTAATCCCTGGCCGCGCCCCAAGCCCGCCTCGACAAGGTCCCAGCCGTGTACTTGCTTCATAAGGGCGGCAGAGCCTTGATTAGGCGGAAACCAAATTCTCGGCAATTCGGCAAGTGCCTTTCCGCTCTCTATAGCATTGTTTTTAATGAGCTTTTTTAGCTCATAGTTATTGCTGACAATATCACTTTTGGAAATGTTTTCGCGTATTCGCTGTGCATAACCTGGGGAGGTCATGAATATGAAGTGACCTAAAATCCAGCCAAGGCGATGCAGGAAATGCAGGGGTAACTTCCCTAAGCATCTGAAAATCATGGTTATCATGACTGTACCATTTGGCGTTTTAGCGCATATTTGGTATTCTTCGCATCCTTTTACAGAAGTCTTAAGGTAAATTATATATGCGTGAATACTTGTTTACATCTGAATCCGTTTCTGAGGGCCACCCTGATAAAGTGGCGGATCAAATCTCGGATGCAGTATTAGATGCTATTTTAGCGCAAGATCCTGTCGCAAGGGTTGCCGCTGAAACGCTAGTCAACACTGGACTTGTGGTTATGGCTGGTGAGATCACGACTTCAGCCAATGTTGATTTTCAGCAAGTCGCTAGGGATACGTTGAAGCGTATTGGCTATGACAACACGGATTACGGTATTGATTATAGAGGGTGTTCTGTTCTAGTTGCCTATGATAAACAGAGTCCCGACATCAAGCAGGGGGTTGATGCGGCGCATGATGACCCGTTGAATCAAGGCGCTGGTGATCAGGGCTTGATGTTTGGCTACGCCTGTGATGAAACAGACGTTTATATGCCGTTAGCGATTCATCTATCCCATCGGTTGGTTGAGCGGCAGTCTGAACTGCGCCGGGACGGGCGTTTACCCTGGTTGAGACCAGATGCGAAGTCTCAGGTAACCCTGAGATATGTTGATGGCAAACCTCAGGCTATTGATACCGTTGTATTGTCGACCCAGCATGCACCTGAGATGGAGTTAGCCCAAATTAGAGAGGCTGTGATTGAGGAGATCATTAAACCAGTTATACCCAATTATTTGATGAAGGGAGAAATCAAGTATCTGGTGAACCCAACCGGACGCTTTGTCGTGGGTGGTCCACAAGGTGATTGTGGCTTAACGGGTCGAAAGATAATCGTGGATACGTATGGGGGTGCTGCGCATCATGGCGGAGGAGCTTTTTCTGGAAAAGACCCATCCAAAGTGGATCGTTCGGCAGCCTACGCAGCTCGTTATGTGGCGAAGAATATCGTTGCTGCAGGATTAGCCTCTAAATGTGAAGTGCAAATTTCCTATGCGATCGGGGTTGCTGAGCCGACAAGTGTTTCGGTAACCACCTTTGGCACCGGACGCATGGACGATGAACAAATCTCGAAGTTGGTTGCGGCAAACTTTGATTTGCGGCCTAAGGGTATCGTTAAAATGCTTAACTTGTTGCGTCCAATCTATGAAAAAACAGCAGCATATGGCCATTTTGGTCGAGATGAGCCGGAGTTTTCTTGGGAAGGGCTCGATAAAGTTGAAACTTTGAAGGCGGCTTTGTAGTCGTAGTATACTAATTGTAATTGCTGAGGAGCGTTGCGACCCTTCCAATATAACGGAGGGCTAGGCTCAGCACAGGAAACGGCGCTCACAAACTAGTAAGTTATTGGTTTGTGGGCGTTTTTTATTGCCCCAAGCCGAATATGCTTTGTTTAAGGAGGGCAGTAAATGTCAGCAGTATCGCAACAAAAAACATCCGGCGAGGATTATTTGGTGGCAGATCTATCGCTCGCCTCTTGGGGTAGAAAAGAAATCTCGATAGCCGAAATCGAGATGTCTGGGCTAATGGCTATTCGAAAGGAGTACGCTTCCAGCCAGCCGCTCAAGGGCGCTCGAATTGCCGGGTCGCTCCACATGACGATCCAAACGGCCGTTCTGATAGAAACCTTGACCGCGTTAGGCGCAGAGGTTCGTTGGGCATCTTGTAATATTTACTCTTCGCAGGATCATGCGTGTGCGGCGATCGCCGAGTCGGGTGTTCCAGTTTACGCATTTAAGGGCGAAACTTTAGAGCAATATTGGGAATACACCCATAAGATTTTTGATTGGCCCGCGAATCAAGCGAATATGATTCTTGATGATGGGGGTGATGCGACGTTGCTGCTCCATCTTGGTACTAAGGCTGAAAGTGATCTTACGGTTTTAAATAATCCAAAGAGTGAAGAAGAGCGGGTACTTTATGCGGCTATAAAGAAAAAATTAGCTACTGACCCTAATTGGTATTCAACGCGACTCTCAGCGGTCAAAGGTGTAACCGAAGAAACGACCACGGGTGTTAAGCGTCTCTATGAAATGGCAAGTGATAAGAGTTTGGCTTTTCCCGCTATCAATGTGAACGATTCAGTAACGAAATCTAAGTTTGACAACCTCTACGGCTGTCGTGAATCGCTGGTAGACGGGATTAAGCGTGCTACCGACGTTATGATTGCTGGAAAAGTTGCCGTAGTTGCTGGTTTTGGTGATGTTGGAAAGGGTTGTGCGCAAGCGCTGCGCGCGTTATCAGCTCAGGTTTGGGTCACGGAAGTCGACCCAATATGTGCGCTTCAGGCCGCGATGGAGGGATTCCGCGTTGTGACTATGGAATACGCAGCTGATAAGGCTGATATTTTTGTTACCGCGACTGGAAATTACAAAGTGATCCATCATGACCACATGGCCGCTATGAAGAATGAAGCCATTGTGTGCAATATCGGTCATTTTGATAATGAAATTGATGTGGCCTCCATAGAGAAATACACTTGGGAGAACATTAAGCCTCAGGTAGACCACATAGTTTTCCCAGACGGTAAGAAAATTATCCTTTTGGCCGAAGGCCGACTCGTTAATCTAGGCTGTGCCACCGGCCACCCCAGCTTTGTCATGAGTACTTCTTTTGCTAATCAGGTCATCGCACAAATTGAGCTATTTAACGATACCGATAAGTATCCGTTAGGCGTTCATGTGCTGCCTAAGCACCTTGATGAAAAGGTTGCGCGACTGCAGTTGGTGACCTTGAATGTGCAGCTGACCGAGCTGACGGATGAGCAGGCGAAGTATATTGGAGTAGAGAAGACGGGGCCATACAAGCCTGAGATGTATCGATACTGATTGTTGACTTGCTTTGGATCGCCACCGAAGATTCGGTGGCGATTGTTCAAATATTGATACTCAGTTTAGTAATTACTGGCCTTGCTCAAAATTAAGCGTAAGCGCTCACTTCTGGTAAGGGGATCTTAAAGAGAGGCAACCTTATGCTAACTAGGTTGTGTTTTTGATGGATTTTTGTTGCCCTGAGGCCGAGCTGCGTAAGCATGGTAAGCGGCTGCCTCAGCAGCCCCTGCGTCAATTTTTGCACCCATGTTGTCGAAAATGCTCTCAAGAGCGCACAAGCACAGCATGACGTTCTCCATTTTGCAGCTATATCCCATGATTCCGAACCGCCAAATCTTGCCAGCTAATGGGCCTAGGCCCGCTCCTATTTCGATGTTCATTTCCACAAGCAATCGACGTCGCACTTCTTTCTCATCGATTCCTGGCATGACATAAACCGCGTTCATTTGTGGGAGTCGATACTCCTCAGCAACTAAATAATTAAGCCCAAGAGTTTCTAGCCCCGCTTTTAGAGCAAGGTGATTGCGGTTATGGCGGGCCCACGAGGCTTCAAGCCCTTCGTCTCTGAGCATAATGAGCGCTTCATGCAGAGAATAAAGCGAGTTGGTGGGGGCTGTATGGTGGTAGGTTCGGTTGCTTTCGCCCCAATAGCCGAGAAGTAAATTGAGATCCATGAACCAGCTTTGAACCTTGTGTTTTCTATTTTTAACCAGTTCAACAACGCGATCACTGAAGGTAACTGGTGAGAGCCCAGGCGTGCAAGAAAGACATTTCTGGCTGCCGGAATAAACCGCATCGAGACCCCATTCGTCAACGAGTACGGGAACGCCAGCAAGCGAGGTTACGGCATCCACAATAGTTAATGCGTTGTATTCGCGAGCGATGGCTGCGAGCATTTTTGCATCAGAACGAACGCCAGTGGATGTTTCAGCGTGCACAAACGCTAAAATTTTAGCATCTGGATTTTTGACGAATGCTTCACGAACTTTATCAGGATCTACGGGTTTTCCCATGGGATCGTCAACCACGACAGCGGTGCCGCCGCAACGCTCTACATTTTCGATCATGCGCCCGCCAAATACGCCATTACGACAAACGATAACTTTATCGCCGGGACTGACCATGTTGACGAAGCACATTTCCATTCCAACAGAACCTGGGCCGGAGATGGGAAAGGTGAGGGCGTTTTTAGTTTGAAACGCGTAACGCAATAATTCTTTCAGTTCCTCCATCATTTGCACAAAGACGGGATCGAGATAACCAATCGTAGGTCGCCCCATCGCAGAGAAGACCCGAGGGTGTATCTCAGAGGGGCCTGGCCCCATTAGGGTTCTTTGTGGAGGATAAAAAGAACTGATATCCGAATATGATTGGTTACTCATTTAAGAATTTCCTCAGATGAAAAGTGCTGCATCGTGCTTGTTGGGAATAATAATAAAAAGGAGCTCATTATATCGAAATTCACCGTGCTATATGGAGAACAAAACCGCCTAACGCTTTAGCTCTATGACCTGCGATACTGTGGGTTGGTTCAGCCGTGGGTCGGGATCAAAGGCGGTATCCCCCTCTCCCTCTTCCGGAATGTCTTTAGAAAGATTCTTAAAATCATAGAGACTGGAGTCGAGAAGGTGGGATGGCGAGATCTTTTTGAGTGCGCTGAACATGGTATCCAAGCGCCCAGGATGCTTCTTTTCCCAATCTTGCAACATTCTTTTTGTAACCTGTCGCTGTAGATTATCTTGAGAGCCACACAGGTCGCAAGGAATGATAGGAAACTCTTTGATTTCAGCATAGGCGGCAATATCTTTTTCTTTGCAATAAGCAAGCGGCCTGATAACGATATGTTCGCCATTGTCTGACATCAGCTTGGGCGGCATTGCCTTTAATCGACCGCCATGGAACATGTTTAAAAAAAATGTTTCCAATATGTCTTCACGGTGATGACCTAGAGCAATTTTTGTTGCACCTAAATCTTTAGCCGTTCGATAAAGGATCCCGCGACGCATGCGCGAGCACAAACCACACATGGTCTTTCCTTCAGGAATAACTCTTTTTACTATGCTGTAGGTGTCTTGCTCTACGATATGGTAAGCCACATCGAGCGATTTGAGATAGTTAGGAAGAATTTCTTCAGGAAATCCGGGATGTTTTTGGTCAAGATTTACGGCGACAATATCAAAATGAATCGGAGCATGACTTCGTAGTGAAAGCAGCAGGTCTAGCATCGTATAGCTGTCCTTGCCGCCGGATAGGCAGACCATAACTTTGTCGCCGTCAACTATCATGTCGTAGTCAGCAATGGCTTCGCCTGTTTGCCGGCGGAGTCGTTTGACGAGTTTATTGTTTTCGTAAATCAATTTCTGAGTGGCTGATGGCATGGTTAGGCTTTCGCTTGAAATATTTCAAAACCAACGGATGTGCAGTCTGGATAGACGTCGGTCTTTTCGCTCGAGACTCTTGCCGCTAAAACTCCCTCGTGGTCAAGACAGAGACCGAGAATCTTCTCGCAAAATGTCTCTTGTAGATGGAAATGTGCGTTGTTTGAGAGGTTAATGATTGAAGTCCTTAAGAAATCATAATCTACGGTTTCTGCGAGCGTATCTTCCAAAATACGCAAGTTCGGATCAAGGTCTAACTCGACATTTATGAGCACATTCTGTTTTTTGAGTTTTTCAAAGTCATGTATTCCAATTGATAAAGATACAGCCATGTCTTTAAGAAAAATTTTTCGATGCGGCTTTGATTCAGAGTTCATATCATTAACTTGGGTAAATTTCCGTTATTGGTTGATTTCAAACTGAACGTCTCGCTTTGTTGGCCATAGGTGTTGACCGCCATCAACGATTAAGGTGGTTCCTGTGACGGCCTGAGCACTTATAAGATATTTAACGGCAGCAACGATGTCTTCAGGCAGAGAGCTTTTTCCAAGGGGTGCCAGTTTATGCGCTTTTTGAAATTCGGAGGTTGTTTGTTCGCCGCTGGGTAGCGTTATTCCGGGGGCTAGGCCGCAGACCCGGATGTTTGGCCCGAGGGATGAGGCAAATAATTTTGTCGCGGCCTCGAGCGCGATTTTACTCAGCGTATAAGAGAAGAAATCAGAATTGAGGTTATGCGTTTTTTGGTCTAGAAGGTTAATAATGCACCCAGACGCACCTTTAGAAATTTGTTTTGCGAATTCGGAGATTAACAACATCGGGGCATATAAGTTGACGGCCATATGCTTCTCAAGGCTCGCGCGGTCAAATTCATGAGGTGTATCAAAGCTGAACATAGAGGCATTATTGATTAAGCAATCCACGCTTCCCAATTCTTGCTGCACTCTAGAAATGAGACCCTTGACCGCGTCGTCACGAGCTAAGTCTGCCTGAACGGCCATACTTTTTACGCCGAGATCCTTGATGGTTTTGTTAACTTCAGCAGCATCAGCTTGTGATTCATTAAAGTGGATGGCTATGTTCCAACCCTCCCGCGCTAGCCCTAGGGCAATATGTTTACCTATACGCGTGGCGCCACCAGTAATTAAAACGGTTCGACTTTGTGTTTGACCCATGTTTTATTAAACTTATGCTCTAAATTTTACTCATGTGGTTTCGAGGGATATGCTCATTAATTGCCGCGTTGTTTCGTTGGCCTTCTTTAGCATACTTCCAAGGCGATCTCAGGAATAATGGACAAATGACAGCCGACACATCAGATCAAGCTCCAACCCTAGCGATGTTTAGAGCGCTCTTAGGAGAAAATAAAAACTGGCTAGATTTTGCCTCTTTTATGCATCATGCGCTTTATGACTCAAAATTTGGTTATTACACGGGTGATGCGTATAAATTCGGCTCCCGCGGTGATTTTATCACTGCCCCAGAAATTAGTGGCCTTTTTGGTAGGACTATTGCGAGACAGGTGGCTCAAGTTTTACAAATTAGCGGCGGAGGCGTCTTGGAGCTTGGGGGAGGCAGTGGAATTTTAGGTTCAGATATTCTAGTCGAGTTGAATAGGCTCGAGTGCCCCATACAAGAGTATTTGTTATTTGAGCCAAGCCCCTCATTAACGCAGAGGCAAAAAGAGTGTGTAGCTCAGCTGCCTCCGGCTATTGGGGCCAAGGTGCGTTGGGTAAGTGAGCTACCTACGAACTTTAAGGGGGTTATCTTAGCTAACGAGGTGTTTGATGCGCTTCCCGTACATCTTTTGTCGCGTAATGATGAGGGGTGGAAAGAGCGAGGAGTGATTTTTGAAAACGAATCTTTGGTCTGGAGAGATAAATCTATTGAAGATGAACGTTTGAGTTCAGCAGTTAATCATTTAAATGTAGATGCCCCATACGTCACAGAGGTTTGTTTGGCCGCGAATGGATTGGTCGCGAATTTGTCGGAGAGCCTCGACGTCGGTGCGGTACTCGCCATAGATTATGGTTACGAGCACCAAGTGTATTATCATCCCGATCGTCGAGATGGCACGCTGAGTTGTCATTATCAACACCGCGTAGATTCAGATCCGCTTGATAATCCAGGCCTCAAAGATATTACGGCGCACGTTGACTTTACAAGAGTTGCAAACGCCGGGATGGATGCGGGCCTTGAGGTTTCCGGTTATGTAACACAAGCTGATTTTCTCGTTAACTGTGGCATCACTGATCTTTTACAAGCAATTGATCCTGATAGGCTTGAGGAGTATCTTCCAGCGGTCTCGGCTGTACAAAAATTATTGTCTCCGGCCATCATGGGAGATATGTTTAAGGTAATGTCCCTCTCGCGGGGCATTGATGAGCCTTTGGTTGGCTTTAGTCGTAGAGATAGGCGGCACGTGTTATGACAGAAAAGAAACCGATGCATATCCATATCATAGGGGTTTGTGGCAGTTTTATGGGGGGGCTTGCAGCGATCGCTAACCAAGCTGGGTATAAAGTAACGGGGTGTGATGAGGGGGTATACCCCCCAATGAGCCTGCAGCTCCAATCGATGGGGATTGATTTAATCGAAGGTTGGGGCATTGAGCAACTTGATCTAAATCCAGACCTCTATGTTGTTGGTAATGTGGTGTCTCGGGGTAATGCGCTGATGGAAGAAATTCTTAATCGTAATTTGCCCTATGTGTCTGGCCCACAGTGGTTGCATGATTCGGTTTTAGCGTCCAAATGGGTGCTCGCGGTAGCCGGCACTCATGGTAAAACCACTACCACTGCGATGTTAGCCAAGATTCTTGATTATGCAGGGTTGAACCCAGGGTTTTTAGTGGGAGGAGTACCTATTGATTTTGGTGTGTCATCTCGCCTGACGCAATCAGATTTTTTTGTTATTGAGGCAGATGAGTACGACACAGCATTTTTTGATAAGCGCTCCAAGTTTTTGCACTACCGTCCCCGGACCGCGGTACTTAATAACCTCGAGTATGATCACGCCGATATCTTCCCGAATATAGATGCGATTGAAACGCAGTTCCATCATTTTGTGCGCACCGTACCGAGCAAAGGGGCGTTAATTGTTAATCAAGATAGTCCAGCGTTAAGTCGCGTGACTGAGCGCGGCTGTTGGTCTGAAGTGATTCCATTTGGAGGCGCTGAATCCTGGTCGTATCGTCAATTGAATAACGGAGAGCACATTGAAATTTTACACAACGGCGTAATTCAGGGCGCTTATGAGCCAAGTTTTTTTGGGGCGCATAACTTGGATAATGCATTAGCAGCTTTGTTAGCTGCGCGACACGGAGGCGTTCCCGTTGAGGTTGGATTGAGGGCTCTTGAGGACTTTGGGGGCGTCAAGCGTCGCATGGAACTTCTTGGCGAGGTGAATAAGATTAAGGTCTACGATGATTTTGCTCATCACCCTACCGCGATTAAAGCTACGTTAGAAGGGGTGAAGCAACGTTACCCAGACTCAAGAGTGTTAGCCGTATTTGAGCCAAGGTCAAACAGCATGAGGTTGGGCCATCATAATGCTTACCTGTCTGATAGTCTTGCAATAGCGGACCTGGTTTATTGTTATACGGGTGGGTTGGATTGGAATGCCAACGAATTATTTGCGTCGATCGGAGACGCAGCGTTTCTTTCTGATGACATCAATGTGATGACTAGGTCGATCGTAGAAAACGCGCGTCCAGGAGATTTGATTTTGATCATGAGTAATGGTGGATTCCAAAATATCCATGAAAAGGTTTTAGATCTCTTGCGCTCGAAGTCACTTAAATGAAGCTCGTTATCTATATTCATGGGTTCAATAGTTCATCGTCGTCTTTCAAAGCCGAGGTCTTGGCGCGATTGATTCAGGAGCAGCGCCTGAACATCGAACTTTGGTGTCCGGACTTGTCTCATTGGCCTGAGAAGGCTGTGGCCTGTTTAATTGATAGAATTAGCGGGCATCCTATTAAGGATGTAACGTTAGTAGGGAGTTCGTTAGGCGGTTTCTATGGCGCATACCTATCACAACGGCTTGGGTGCCGATCGGTTCTGATCAATCCAGCGATCACGCCTCATGCTGGGCTATTGAGCTATGTAGGCCGGCAAAAAAATCTGTACACGGGCGAGGAATACGAGTTTACGCATGAGCATTTGCATCAGCTCGAACGGCTTTATGTTAAAGAAATTAAAAGGTCCGATAAATTATTTCTGGTGCATACCACTGGAGATGAACTTCTGGACTGGAAGATTGCAGCGCATCGTTTTGAGGGGTGTAGGCGATTGATTGTCGGGGGCAGTGATCACGGATTTAGTAACTTTGAAGACTACGCAGAGATCGTTTTAGCCTACGTTAATGATGAGTCTGCGTCTTGATTGCCCGTATTAAATAATTTTTCTGAATAAAACTTAAAGGTAAGTCCCAGTTGAATGTATTTTATTTGGAGTCTGGATCTTTGAAGGTTGGGCGCGTCTTGAAAGAGACGGGTACGTCGCTTCAGGTGCAGAGTCAGTTTGGTAAACAAGTCAAGGTCAAAGCGAATCACGTGTTTATCTTTTTTGATGGCACGAGCCCGGATGACTTTTTTAATAACGCACAAGAAATCGCAAAAACTATTGATCCTGATCTCCTATGGGAGGCATTTGATGGTTCTGAGAGCATATATTCAATAGTCGCAAAAGCATTTTTTGGGCAGTCAATTACGCAAGAACAGGAGGCTAGTGTTCTAACGGTTTTATTCGATCACCCGACACATTTTTATAAAAAAGGACAGGGAAATTTTAAGCCTGCTACCGCTGAGGCCCTGAGGGCGGCCAAAACCGCTTTAGAGGTCAAGAGGCAGCGTGAGCGGTTACTCGCAAGTCATGTTGAGCAATTATGTGAATACGTCATGCCAACGGAGTTTGTTGATAGCTTGCCTCGATTGCTCTACGGCCCAGACAAAAATCAGATAGAGGAAAAAGCGATTGAGCAAGCATGTGTGAAATTAAAAATTGGAAGACGAGCGCTCTTTGCAAAATTATCAGTCATGCCCGAGGCTGAAGATTTTCACCTTGGACAATTTCTATACGATAATTTTAGTAACACTCCGGAACACAGGAATGATGTCTGTGCCCCTGACGTAGATGGTTTGCCCGTCTCACAAGTGAGCGCGTTTAGTATTGATGATGCAGCCACTACAGAAATTGATGATGCGTTCTCTTTGACGGGTGACGAAAATGTGGGGTGGAGACTCGGGGTGCATATTGCGGCTCCAGGTCTGTGTATCGTTACAGATTCTGCTTTAGATAAAGAGTTGCGATCGAGAATGTCCACTGTTTATCACCCGGCAGGGAAGATCACTATGTCGCCTCCTTCAATTATTGAACAATTTAGCTTGTCTCAAGGGCGGACAGTGCCCGTCGTGTCACTCTATGCGGATATAGACCCAGAGTTTGCCGTTGGTCGTATTGAGACGGTAATTGAAGCTCTTAACGTTACAGATAATTTGGACTTAAGCGTCATAGAGGATCATTTCGATCCTGATTTAGGCCCGGACCAACCGGCGGGTTGTTTAAGGGGGCGAGAATTGCATGTGCTCTACCAACTCGCCAGTCGTTTGCGTGAATCTAGAGGTGAAAAGAATAGTCATATCCATCGTAAAGAATACAGTTTTGAGGTGACGGAGGGGACTGTTAGTATTAAGCCACGTAAACGCGGCTCCCCGGTCGATGTAATGGTTTCTGAGTTGATGATATTCGCGAATAGTCATTGGGGCTCTGAGCTTAAAAATGCTGATATTGCTGGTTTGTTTCGCGTGAAAACAAAGTCCAAAACCGGCTTGTCGATTGTTCCGCTTCCTCATGAGATGATGGGCGTAAACGCTTACGCTTGGATTAGCAGCCCCTTGAGGCGTTATGTTGACTTAGTCAATCAACGACAATTAATTGCTCATGTCCAATCTCGTGAGCCAACGTACAGTTCGAACAGCGAGGAGCTGCACAGCATTCTTTATGATTTTGAGACAAAGTATGCGCAGTATGCGGAGTTCCAAAGGTCCATGGAGCGTTTTTGGTGCGTGAAGTGGTTACTGCAAACGGATCAGCGCGAATTCGAGGCCGAAGTATTACGGGATAATTTAGTACGGTTGGACTCCATCCCATTAGTGTGTAAGACCGAAAAATTACCCCAGAATAATATTGGCCAGAGAGTTTTAATTAAAGTGCTGGAGATTAATGTATTTGATAATTTCGCTAATGCAGAGTGGATTGAGACCCTTCAACTTGTAACTGACGAACCAGCCACGTAATCTGCCTCTGTAGGCACCAAATTCCGATAAATAGAGACAATCCCAAGCATGCGATTTAATCGACGAGCGGCGAAAAAATTGATGTTTAAGCCTGCTAAGCCAATGGCTATTGCGGTAGCCGGCTCTTTGGCGGTGCACTTGATATTGCTGACTATTCAAGTTGCGCAAAACACGCTTCAGCCCCGCTTGGCCTCAGCCGATTTGGATGTGGTGCTCGTCAATAGTCAGTCTGTGCGGCATGTAAATGCAGCCGACGCACTAGCTCAGGTTAACTTGCAAGGCGGAGGCAATACTGATGCGGAGGTAATGGCGACAACCAGCGCGCCTATTGATTATATGAATACCCTTGAGCGCAGCGTTAAATTAGCAGGACGCCAAGTTGATCAGCTTGAACGGTCTATTAAAGAGCTATTGGTCCTCAATCACGACCAAGCGTCCTTACAGTTAGATTCTGAACGGGCTGAGAAAAAACAACAAAAAAAGTTTAATTCAGAGATCTCAATGGATGTTGTTGATGAAGCATCGATGAGCCAGCTCCAAGCAAAAATTGACAAAGAGTGGAGCAATTATCAGAAGAGACCAAAGCGCAAGTTTGTTGGCGCAAACGTCAAGGAGGCGGACTTCGCAAGATATGTGGAGCGATGGAGGCAACGAATAGAAGACTTGGGTAGTCGTCTTTATTCGCAAGACTTAATTCACAAGCGACTTGAGGGGGCAATGATTGTAACGGTGTCGATTAGGGCTGATGGTACAGTTGAGCGCGTTGTCATTGACCGCTCATCCGGCTCCGAGAAGTTAGATAAGGCTGCGACAGACATTGTGCAACGATCCGCACCCTTTGACCCCTTTGATTCAAAATTAAGCGCCCAGTTTGACGTACTCTCAATTACAAGACAATGGTCGTTTACGAAGAACGAGCTTGATTTAAAAAAAGGAAACTAAATGGCAGATAGAGATCAATATGTCGTTATTGGCAATCCAATTGAACACAGTAAATCGCCGCAAATTCACTCAATGTTTGCTGAACAAACGGGTGAGGCCATAGAGTACAAAAAAATACTGTGCCCGCTAGGAGATTTCTCGAGAGTCGTTAGAGAGTTTTTTGCCGCGGGTGGTCTAGGGGCTAATGTGACGGTTCCATTTAAATTAGATGCTTATGCTCTGGCGACAACTCGTTCGAGTCGCGCAGAACATGCCAGAGCTGCAAATACCTTGGTGAACAAAGGTGGATTGGTCCTTGCTGAAAATACCGATGGTTTAGGCTTGGTCACCGATATCGTTCGTAATTTGGGATTTCCTGTTGTTGATAAATCGATCCTAATTGTAGGTGCTGGCGGAGCGACGCGGGGTGTTTTGCTGCCTCTTGCCGAGGAACGCCCAAAACGAATCATGGTTGTTAACCGAACACCAGACAAAGCACACGAGTTGATTAACTCGATTAAAACAGAGGCCAAAGGTTTTCCTATTGTGCTGTCTTCGGGTGGGTTACACGATATTGTTGAGGATGAATTTGACTTGGTTGTGAATGCAACATCGAGCAGTCTAAGTGGGGATGCTTTCCCGCTCAGCCCGAGTGTTCTAGGACGCAATGCTTTGGCGTATGACATGATGTACGGTAAAGATAAAACATCGTTCAGCCGTTGGGCCACGGCTGCTAAGGCATATCAAATTTCAGATGGGTTGGGGATGCTTGTCGAGCAAGCCGCAGAATCATTCTTCTTGTGGCGAGGCAAGAGACCAGAGACACGAGCGGTTATGCAGGCTTTGCGCACGACATGAAGCGACAAAGACGCTGGACTTCAAAATTAGCTTGGTTAGTCATTTTGTTGTTTCTGGTCTATGAATTATGGTTTGCGGGTCGGGTGTTGATTTTAAGATGGGTAGAACCTGCTAGCACCTCATTCATGAGCGCATACAAGAAAGAAAATAATAAGGGGTTAATGTACGAATGGGTTAATTATGAGCGTATCTCATCACATGTTAAATCAGCTGTGGTTGCATCTGAGGATGCTAAGTTTGTAGATCATCATGGCTTTGACTGGGAGTCCATTAGGCATGCCGCCTCGAAGAATGCGAAAGAAGGAAAGATTGTTTCTGGGGGGTCTACTATCACCCAACAGCTAGCAAAGAATTTGTTTCTATCGCCGAGCCGATCAGTTTGGAGAAAGGCCCAAGAGGCTATTGTGACACTTATGTTGGAGGCAACTTTATCTAAACAAAGAATTCTGGAGATTTACTTGAATGTCATAGAGTGGGGCAGAGGCGTTTATGGTATCGAGGCTGCAGCCAGACATTATTTTAATCGCAGCGCTGAGACACTTAGTGAAGTACAGGCGGCTAAATTGGCCTCCTACATACCGGCCCCGCGGCGGTTCGATATTATTGGCGACACTGAGGGGTCCCTTAGAAAAGTAAAGATTATTCGTGGCAGAATGTCGCAGGTCAAAATCCCTAATGAGTAATACATGAATAATGTTGTATCACCCTGAGTTTGATCCTATAGCGGTTCACCTTGGACCGATTGCTGTACGTTGGTATGGATTGATGTATTTAGTCGGCTTCGCCACAGGCTTGATACTCGGCCGAGCAAGAATACGCGCGAATCAGACCCTCCCCATTTCGATACGAGAGTTCGACGATTTACTGTTTTATATTATCTTAGGGGTCATCGTAGGAGGTCGCCTAGGGTACGCGTTGATTTATGATTTAGTCGGTGTGCTTCATTCCCCAATATCGATATTGTATGTCTGGAAGGGGGGGATGTCGTTTCATGGGGGATTAATCGGGGTCTGCGTAGCGGTAGCACTTTACGCTCGATTTAAACAAAAAAACTGGCTAGTTCTGACTGATTTTGTGGCGCCGCTAGTCCCATTAGGATTGGCAGCAGGTCGTATAGGTAATTTCATTAATGGGGAACTTTGGGGGCGCGCTACGGATGTTCCTTGGGCCATCGTTTTTCCGCAATCAGGTACGCTTTCGGGTAGGCATCCATCGCAGTTGTATGAGTTTTTTCTTGAAGGGATAGTGTTATTTACTATTTTGTGGTTTTTCTCAAGAACAAAACCACCAATCGGTGTGACATCAGGACTGTTCTTAGTGGTTTATGCATTATTTAGATTTGTGGTGGAGTTTATGAGAGAGCCTGATGCACACTTAGGACTTTTATCATTTGGATTTTCAATGGGACAATGGTTATGTTTCCCTATGTTGTTGCTTGGTGCATTTCTAATGTGTCGGGCAGGACAAAAACAGTAAATGATACGAACACCTTCTTGGGGTGAACAAAAATTGAGACTTATGCTTTAAGTCGTAAGAATAAATTTTTCATAATATTTAAAAAGAGGACGTAACAATGGTGGCTGATACGGTTATTGGAATTATCGGCGGTAGTGGTGTTTACGACATAAAGGGACTGGAGAATACCGAGTGGAAAAAAGTTGAAAGTCCCTTTGGGGCCCCTTCTGATGAATATCTGGTCGGGGAGTTTAGAGGACAAAAAACAGTATTTCTCCCTCGTCATGGGCGCGGCCATGTGGTTTCACCCAGCCACGTTAACTATAGAGCGAACATTGATGGGATGAAGCGGTTAGGGGTTACGGATTTGGTTTCAGTGAGCGCAGTAGGTTCGTTACGAGAGGATCTCGCCCCAGGAATGTTCGTAATCGTGGACCAATTTATTGATAGAACCTTTGCCCGAGAAAAATCTTTTTTCGGGAAGGGATTGGTCGCTCACGTTTCAGTGGCGCACCCTGTTTGCTCTCGTCTTGGCA
>ERZ890510.167-NODE-167-length-55510-cov-8.520747_pt1 | contig 55510 bp, 45 predicted proteins | sample MGYA00521265_ERZ890510 | MGnify/ENA primary metagenome ERZ890510 (study PRJEB32303, sample SAMEA104408624) | aquatic metagenome | biome: Brackish water; feature: Chemocline; material: water | place: Baltic Sea | collected 2014-10-26T21:54:00 | depth 110 m ... | reverse complement strand
ACGCGAATATGAAGTCAGGGACGGACTCGGCCTATGTGGCGTCGAACTCGGGTGTTTGATCGAAGAGGAAGTCTCCCTGAGGTGGCCCTCGTGCGGGTGAGAGAAGAGGGGGCAGGTGGTGCAGGTCGAGGTGCAGGAGGATGCTGGAGACGACCGGCAGGTCGGTGAGGAACGCGAGAATCTTCATCGGACCGCCGCAACCGGTACAGAGAAGCGGAAGCACGCCATAAACGCGAGCGAGGAGCACGGCCCAGCGGATGCGGGCGGGGTTCGCGGCGCGGGCCGGACCGTTGTCGCGCGCTGCATCAAGAGCCGGGCTCGGGCCGGTGGGGCTGGTGGCTCCACCCTCAAAAGCGTCGACATCGGGCCGACCGATCGCGATGACTGCAGCGCGGAGCTTCGCGTTTGGGGCAAGGACGCCGTGGTAGCGATGCCTGTGCAAGCGGGGCGGCGGAATCAGTCGCGCGAGCCGCTCCAGTAGCTCGAGCGGCGTGAGTCTGAGTTCGGTGCGGCCGTCGGGCACGGGTCTAGTGTCCAGGTAGACGCGTCCGCCGGCTCCAGGGAACAACGCTCTCACTTCCGGATTCATGCGTGTGCCTGGGTGTTCATGGGCGTGCCTGAGCGTTCGCGGCAGACTTGTCGCGTCATGTAGGTCACTCCTCGGAGCGTGCTACGAGCGCCGTACCGACCATGTCGCCCATGATGTTGACGGTGGTGTTGCTCATGTCGACGAGCCGGTAGATGCCTCCGACGATCGCGGCGATCTCAATGGGCAGGTTAAACGCCTGCACGTAGACGAGGGCGATCACGAATCCGCCCCCCGGAATGCCGCCCGAACCTTCCGAGAGCAGGAGGCCGACGAGCAGCAGGGTCAGGAACGCGGCCGGGGCGAATGACACACCGGCTGCTTGCGCCGTAAAGATGAGTACCGCGCCGAGCATGACCGCGGTGCCATCCTTGTTAAGCTGCGCGCCCAGGGGAAGCGTGAACGCATAGATCGAGCGAGGCAGCTTGATCTTCTCAGCCATCTCGAGACCCACGGATAGCGAGGCCAAGCTGGAGGTTGTGGCCGCCGTCGTGGCCCACAGCGGCCCGGTATCGCTCAGAAAACGAAGCGGCCGCCGGTCGGTGAAGACTCGCAGCAGAACCATATAGCCGCAGAAGACCACGAGCTGCCCGCCCCAAACACCGACGAGGAACTTGGTCATGGGACCGATGAGCTCGGAGCCGTAGCGCCCGACCGTGACCGCCATCAGCGCTCCGATCCCGATCGGGGACACCAAGAGGATCAGGTCCACGAGCCTGCGAAGAAGTGCCGCCAGGTCTTGATAGCCCTGACTGAGCCTGTCCTTGACCGGCCCCGAGAGCATCAGCGTCGCCACACCGAGGAGCACTGAGACGACCACCAATTGCACGACGTTCCCGGACGAGAACGCCTCGAACATGTTCGTGGGCACCATGCCCAGCAGCACATCCGCGATAGACGGGACTTCACCAATGGCACGATCGACCGCACCTGTGAGCTGCATACCGACGCCCGGCTTCAGGACGATCATGGCACCCATGCCGAGCGACAGGGCGATGAGATCTGTGATCACGAAGTAGCTCATGATCTTGCCGGCGAGTCGCCCGAACGTGCGCACGTCCGAAAGTGTGGTGAGGCCCGCGAGCAGGTTGAAGAAGATGAGCGGCACCGCAGCCAGGACCAGCAAGCGTATGAATAGGTCGCCCAATGGCTGAAGGACCGAGACGCGCTCACCAAAGAAGGCACCAAGCACCGACCCGACAACCATCCCGATCAAGATCTGCGTGCCGAGCCCTAGGCCCGAGCGGGCGGTTGGCTCTTGCATTAGCGGGGCGACTCGAGGTCGCGGAGGAGGGCCGCACGCGGGTTCGGGGACTCGAACTGGGTCACTTTGCGCGAGTCAGGCGAGGCGGGCACTGATGACCGGGCGCTACAGGTTGGTGTCATGCGAGCAACTTGCGGCGCCTGCCCACCTCCGCAAGTGGATCCGCAATCATGGCGATGTCTTTGCTACTCGCCCACTAACTCCAGTTCGACATTCCCTGCGATCACTTCGAAGTCGCGATCACGGGCCAGGAGCGGTCGGCCCGTACGCAAAGCGGCCACCGCCACCAAGCAGTCGATCATCGAACGCACGGTGTGCCCGCCGCGACGACAGATCCGCTGGATGAGGGCGGCGTCCTCGAAATCCGCCAGGCCTTCCGGGTCAAGGATTTCGAAGCGACTGAGGAGTCGGTCGAGTTCGGCAGCCGCTCGTTCCGTACCACATCCCGCCAGCAATTCCATGACGACCGGCGCCGGCGTGGCGATCGGCTCGCCTGCCTGAATTCGCGCGAGGAGCGTGAGGTGCTGAGGGCTGTCGGTCTTCCGTAGATACTCGACCCACGCCGAGGTGTCTACGATCATCAGAGGTCTCCCGGGTCACCCGAGCGCATCGCATCAAGGTCCCCTTCCCAGCCGACGCCTTCCATGGCGAGGACCTCCTCCTTAGTCATCGGCTTGATGGCGACGCGGCGGAGTGCATATTCGACCGCCGCCCGATCCGTGGGCAAGTGGAGGCGCTCTCACACCGCCCCTAGAAGCTCCTCTTTTACGTCGATCTCAAGGCGGACACGCTTGAGGGCGCTGACCCCGTAGGTGGACGGGGCTTCTCGTACGGTCGCGGACAGGCCTCTAGCCTCGCGCTCGCGGGCGTCTCGGAGCGATTCGCGAACCCATTGGACACCGTGAGGCGATGCCTGTCCGCAGTGGACCGGACCTCCTCGTACTCTTCCTCAGTCATCACGACCTGCAATCGCTTGCTCACGATTTGAGTATGATATACTCATCGCTGTGAGTCAACGAATCACCCACCTCGTAGCCCCCGTCGGGCCTTGTCGTCGAACAATGACCTGGCGATCCGCTGGCTACGGGAATACGCTGACATCACAGCGACACCAGTGAACATGGCCAGCCAAGGGGCGGCCTTCGAGGAGTGACCGACCATGCGCATTCAGGCTCTTAGATCCTTCGCCGTCATCACCATCCTCGTCGGCGTTGCCTTGACGGCAGCGAGCTCCGCTGCGGGACAGACCGCGTCCGACGACGCGCGACAGGGTCCGTACGAGAAACTGGCCATCATCAACGCGATGATCATCCCGGGTCACGGCGGGCCGGCGTACGGCCCGGCGGACATCGTCATCGAAGACGGGACGATCCATCAGATCATCTCGTACAACGGGGTAACGGGCCGACCCGCTGACGCGGGCGACCACGGTGCAGACCGGGTCATCGACGCCACGGGGATGTATGTCATGCCAGGGCTCATCGACCTGCACACACACATCCGCACCGAGCCGCTTCCGCTGCAGTACATCTACAATCTCAAGCTCGCGCACGGAGTCACCACGATGGTGAACGGCTCCGGACGCGGTTGGGAAGCCGCGCTCGAACAGCAGCGACTCTCGGATGAGAACCTTATCACAGCGCCGCGCATGTACCCCATTGCCGATTGGGGCCCGGCCCGTGCCAGAGACCCGGGCCACGCACCATCGGCCGATGCCATTGAGCAGTGGCACGACCCTGCTCGCGTTCCGGAACTCATCGATCAAGTCGTGGGGCCCGGCAAGGCGCACGTCGTGCGCGTCGGGAGCCTCGCGTGGAGCGAAGACCTCTTCCAGGCCGTGACAAGCGCGGTCGACGAGGCGGGAGGAATCACCACGGTTCACCTGCCCCCCGAGGATCTCAACGTGGTCAACGCCGTACGCGCAGCCGAACTCGGTGTCAGCATGATCGAGCACCACTACGGATACGCTGAAGCCGCTCTCGGCGAAGGCGCCCTGCCCGCCCTGCCCGCCGGTTACAACTACAACGACGAGTCACACCGTTTTCGCCAGGCCGGGGCCGTATGGCAGGAAGCCGACGAGGACGTGCTGGTCGGTGAGGTCGTCGATCGGCTGGTGGCCTCCGGCGTCGCCCTGATCCCCACAATGAGCACGTACGAGGTCAACCGCGATTTCAACAGAGCGGTCGGACTGCCTTGGCATGAGTTGTATACGCATCGAGTACTCATCGACTGGTACTTCCCCAGCCCGGAGTACCACGCCGCATATCACTGGGACTGGACCTCGAAGGACGAACAACGCTGGGCGGAGACGATCCGGAAGTGGCAATCGCTCATCAGATCCTTCAACGACCGCGGGGGGAACCTCTCCTACGCGGTCGACGACCCGTACCTCTGGAACACCTCGGGGATAGGGAACGTGCGCGAACTTGAACTGATGCACGAAGGCGGACTCGAGCCTCTCGAGGTGATCCGCGCGGCGACTTACAACAGCGCCATCACGCTCAAACGACCCGACCTAGGCTACGTCCAAACGGGATACACCGCCGACCTCGCCATCGTGGATGGCAACCCGCTGAAAAATCTGCGCTTCCTCTACACCTTCGGCGCACTCACCACGGATGAGAACGGGAAGATGGTCAGGCGAGGAGGGGTCCGGTGGACCGTCAAGAACGGCGTGGTCTTCGACAACGGGATCCTCATCCAGGAGGTACTCCGCATGGTCGAGGAGTCGAAGGAGGGCTGGACGAGTCCAGTGGACAGGCTCTTCACCCCGCTCATCGGCAGGGAGTGAACGCTCCTGTGAGCCGAGGCATACGACCGGGAGGGTTGCTCATGGGCGCTACGATACGAGGGGCATGCCTATTCGCACGACGGATAGGATTTCGTCAAAAACTTCCCCGATTCCCGCCCCGTCCAACTCCTCCTTCAGGGACTCGACGTCGACCGCGGGAACGAGGCGTTTCATTCTACGAATAAGAAATCCAAAAGCACAAAATGGAAGGAAAGCGAAGCAAAGGCGTGACGAGTCGTGAAGGGACAGGGGGCAGAAGTCGGAGGGGACGCTCGCGAGGTGAGCTACCGCTGGGCCCATAGCTCGTAACGGTGGATGGATACACGGATGGGTCAGGGGGATGCGCGGATGGGCGGGTGCATCCCCAGGGGAGGCAAGACCTCGCCGCACGGCGACGGGTGGGCGAGTCGCCTCGCCTGTTGCCTCAGTCTGTGAACTCTTCGGGCAGCGACTGATCGAATGCGAAGTCGGGGACGGGCTCGGCCTATGTGGCGTCGAACTCGGGTGTCTGATCGAAGAGAAAGTCTCCCTGAGGTGACCCTCGTGCGGGTGAGAGAGGCGGGGGCAGATGGTGCAGGTCGAGGTGCAGGAGGATGCTGGAGACGACCGGCAGATCGGTGAGGAACGCGAGAATCTTCATCGGGCCGCCGCAACCGGTACAGAGAAGCCGAAGCACGCCATAAACGCGAGCGAGGCGCACGGCCCAGCGGATGCGGGCGGGGTTGACGGCGCGGGCCGGACCACGTGTCACGGTGCAGCCAAGAAGTAGGAACTCGGCCAACTGGAGACGGAGCACTGTCCCATCGCCCAGGAGCTCCGACTCGGCACGCTACGGCACGTCCGGGACCAGCGGTATTCGAGACGAATAGCTGGGTGCCCGGTACGGCCATCGGCTTGCGAAGTCGGCGCCTATGCCGCCTTCTTGCCTGAGAGACGTCACCTCCCGCACCTGAGACGGCCCGTATGCCAAGGCATCACCGCACAGCTCTCCACCGCGCTCGTCGGCCGCTACAAGATCGAGAAGCACATCGGTGAAGGCGGTATGGCAACCGTCTACCTGGCCCACGATCTGAAGCACGACCGCAAGGTCGCGTTGAAGGTCCTGCGCCCGGAGTTGGCAGCGGTCATCGGTGCTGAGCGGTTCCTCAACGAGATCAAGGTCACCGCCAATCTGCAGCACCCGCACATCCTGCCCCTCCACGACTCGGGCAACGCAGAGAACTTTCTCTTCTACGTGATGCCGTACATCGAGGATGATACGCTGCGCGACAAGTTGGACCGAGAGAAACAGCTCGGTATCGAAGAGGCGCTCGAAATCACGAAGGGGATCGCCTCCGCGCTCGACTACGCGCACCGCCAGGGCGTAATCCACCGCGACATCAAACCGGCAAACATTCTGATGCACGAGGGTCAGCCAATGATCGGCGACTTCGGCATCGCGCTCGCCGTGAGTCAGGCGAGCGATCAGCGGCTGACCGAAACAGGCCTGTCGATCGGGACGCCACATTACATGTCCCCCGAACAGGCGATGGGCGACCAGGAGCCCAACTCCAGAAGCGACATCTATTCGTTGGGTGCCGTTCTTTACGAGATGCTCACCGGCGAGCCGCCGCACTCGGGGAGCACTGCGCAGGCGATCGTGGCCAAGGTGCTTACCAGCAAGCCTTCCCCAGTGCGAGACACGCGTGACACGGTGCCGATGCACGTGGACGCGGCCATCGCCAAGGCATTGCAACGGATGCCTGCGGACCGCTTCGCCACCGCGTCTGCCTTCGCGGACGCGCTCGGGAATCCGGGCTTCACGGCCGCCACGACAATGGTCATGCCGGCCAAGCGGCTCCCATGGTCGCACGGTCGAAGCGCTCGATGGTGCTCGCGGGCGCCGGAGTTGTGGTGCTGATGGCGGGCGCGTTCTTCGCTGGCCGCAGTGGTTCCGCAGAGCCAAGTGCCACCCTGGCCAGATTCGAGGTCCAAGTCCCTGAGCAGGTGATCTCGATCAGCTCATGCTGCGGTCCTCAGCAGGCCCTTTCACCGGACGGCGAATGGCTCGCCTTCCGGGGCGGAGTCGGCTCACGCTGCTCGCTGTACCGACGTAGGCTCGGACAGCTGGAAGCCGAGGAAATTCCGGGCACATCAGGAGCGACGTTGCCGTTCTTTTCCTACGACGGTCGCTGGCTCGGCTTCCATTCCGAGGGACAGCTCCGCAAGGTGCCCATGAGTGGGGGGCCTCCGGTGCCTATCGCCAGGGTCGCTGCCGTGGACGGAGCCAGTTGGGGTGACAACGATGTCATCGTCTTCGCGCAGTTCGAAGAAGGAGGCTTGTACACGGTCCCAGGATCCGGTGGTGAGCCCACTCTGGTGCCGGGCACTGAGGAACGCGGCTACGTACATCCCTCGGCGCTTCCAGGCGGCGAAGCCGCTGTCATGCGAATCGACGGGACTGGCCCTGCGCCTGAGGACCAGTTCGTGGTCGTTGATCTCTCGACCGGAGCTGCGGACACACTCGGATTCGGGACGCGGGTCGCGTATGCGTCCGGCTATATCGTCTTCTCCGGCACGGACGGCACACTCCAAGCCCAGCCTTTCGATCCACGTGCGCGCCGGATCACCGGACCGGCCGTCGCCATCCTTGACGGAGTGAGGGTCGCGGGTCCGGATATGCGCGAGTTCGCCCTGTCGGCCCAGGGTGGCATGGCGTACCAGAGCGCTCGGGCGGGCGCTGCCGAGTCCCTGATCATCACCGGCCCAAGCGGGTCTAGTAGCGTGCCTCTCGTCAACGCGCGTAATCTGGAGGACCCTGCATTCTCGCCGGATGGCCGGCGGATCGCGATCCGGCTGAATGAGGTTGAAGACACCGACGACATCTGGATTTGGGACCGGGATCAGCAGACGCTCGCTCGGCTCACCACCGAAGGCGGCGTGAATGTGTCGCCGGTTTGGACCCATGACGGCGCCCGCATTGCGTTTGGGAGCGACTGGGACAACCGGGGGGGCGAGAATCAGATGTACTGGCAACCGTCCGACTTCAGTGGGGCTGCCGAACGACTACTGGAAAAGGACTTCTACGCCAACCCGGTCTCTTGGTCCCCGGACGACCAGACGCTGGCCTTTATCGCGTATCGGGAGAACAACTTCGATATCGGCTTGTTGACGCCCGGGGATTCGACCCCTCGTTGGCTCCTCCCGTCGGAGTTCAATGAGAGTCAGCCGCAATGGTCCCCCGACGGACAGTGGCTTGCGTATTCGTCCGACCGTTCAGGCACACAGGAGGTGTACGTTCAAGCGGTTGCCACCGCGGGCGTCATCCCAACCGTTTCGACGAACGGTGGTTCTTCGCCTCGCTGGTCCCCGACGAAGAACGAACTCTACTACGTGCCTGCGCCTGGCACCGTGATGGCGGCAACCTTCTCTACCGAAAACGGTTTTCGCGTCACCGGTCGCACGGAAGCGTTCAATGGGGTTGACGACGTCAACCCAGTGGTCAGCATCAACTACGACGTAGCCCCCGACGGCGGGGAAGAATTTGTCCACATCACCCATGAAAGCACGGGGTCGTCGCTCAGCCTCGTATGGATTCTCAACTGGCCGGAGATCGTGCGGGGAATGACCTCCTGCCGTTAGGCCGTTCTTGGTTAACGACTCACCCGGTAGCCGCCCAACTTATGACTCATCCCATCGTCCTCTTCGACGGCGTCTGCAATCTCTGCAACTCGTCTGTCCAATGGCTCATCAAGCGCGATCCCGATGGTCGCTTTCGGTACGCATCGCTCCAATCACAGGCAGCGTATGACGTCCTGAGCGCACACCTGACCAAGGCAGAGATTGAGGCCCTCCCGGACGCGATCGTACTCGTGGACGAAGCCGGTGTGCACACGTGCTCGACGGCTGTCATTCGAATTGCCGGGAAGCTTGGGCTCCCATGGCGCATCCTTGGAGCCGCGCTCCTGATTCCAGCCGTCGTCCGTGACACCGCCTACAGGATCGTCGCACGAAACCGGTATAGGTGGTTCGGTCACAAAGAAGCGTGTCTGGTGCCGACTCCAGATGTTGCCGAGCGGTTCTTGGACGCCGACGAGCCGACCCGCCACATCGAGTTCCGCGACCCCACCTAGTGTCCCCACGAAGGCGGATGGTTGCGCCGTCACGAGAAACGGCCGAGGCGGCCCCCCGCGTCGCCATCACCTGCTGGTCTGCGCCAACTCCTCATCCACGAGTTGCTTGAGCTGTTCGTACCCCCAGCTCGGCAGCGGCTTGCCGTTAACGAAGAACTCCGGCGTCGCGGTCACGTTCAACGTGTTCGCGTCCTGGATATCCTGCGCGATGATCTGCGCGACGTCGGGAGATGCCATGTCGGCGAACAGCTGTTCGCTATTCAGGCCAAGACCACCGAGCTGAACCCAGGCCAGAGTGGCATCGGCCGTATGATTGACCGTCCAGGCGGGCTGCGATGCCAGCAGTGTCTCGAGGGCCGGCCAGAACTTGCCCTGCTTGCGGGCCGCCTCCAGCAAGGCCACCACGTTCGGGGATCCGTCGTGGAACGGGGCCCAGCGCAGCACTACCCTAATGCGGCCTGGGTTGGCAGCCATCATATCCTTGACCAGCGGATAAAAAGTCGCGCAGGTCTCACAGGCGGGGTCGAGAAACTCGACGATCACGACCGGCGCATCCGCTGGGCCGACCGATGGCGCATACGAACGATTGAGCGCGGACAGCATCGCCTCCGGAATCGTCTCGTTCGCACCGGCCTTGGAGGTGTTGTACCAGGCCGCGCCTCCCACGAAAATCGCCACAAACGCAACCGCCGCAACGATGAACATCGACTTCTGCTTCATTTGGCACTCCGAACAAAAGCCAGAATCAACAAGACCCCAATCGCCGCAAACGCCACGAACGAAAGCAGAGGTATCGTTATGAACCCGAACCACTCGATAACTGTTTCAGAGCAAGGCACGCCCTGCTGGCACGGCGCGAGGCGCTCGGGAATGATGCCGGCCACGAGGAGCACGTGGGCGGAAGCCACCAGTCCGCCAATCCCGGCGAGCGGCAGCACGGCCCGCACCACGTTCCGATCGAACGGAAAGAGCGCGAACGGCAGGATGAGCGCCATCGGAAACATGAAAACACGCTGGTACCAACACAGGGAGCAGGGAGGTAGCTCCATGACCTCGCCGAAGAAAAGCGCACCGAGTGTGGCTGCGCTGGCAATCAGCCACGCACTGAAGCCCAGCGCCCATTCTCCAGCGTGCTTGACTCCGTGATCCGCGCTTGCGCGACCGGTCTTATTCGTCCCCCGCATGCAGTAAACTAACGGGTTATTCGAAGGCAGGGGTCGGCCCCGGGTCAGCGTTCAGGTTGGGTAGGTCGTATCGTCATCAGGCTCCTTGGGTCCACGCTCGTCGTCCCGTAGCGCACCACCCAATGAAGATGCGGTCCGGTCACGCGTCCCGTGGCGCCCACCCGCCCAATGGGCGTGCCGGCTTCAACCGTGTCCCCCACCGCGACCAGCTGTTCACTCAGGTGGAAGTACCCACTCAGCAAGCCGCCGCCGTGTACCAGATACACGATGTTGCCCGCGAGCAGGAATTCGTCCACCAGCGCGACGACTCCCCGCGCGGGAGCCACGATCGTGTCGCCCGCATCACCGTTGAGGTCGAGCCCCATATGGCGGCCGCTGACCTGGCCGTTGTAGACCCGACCCGTACCGAACTCCGAGGTCACGCGAGCCGCTCGCGGCAGGACCGGCGAGCCGCTCCACAGTCTCGGAGTGTCGTGCGCGCGCCGCGCCACTTCCGCTGCCTTGGCCTGATCACGGCTGAGTCTTACAGCGTCGGCATCCCTCAGCGGCCCGCCGAGCCGTGGAGCCACCGTGAGCCTCTCGTGTTCGTAACTGCCCGTCTGAACCGGCACCTTATGAGCAAGCGTCTCCTCGGTTCCGTCTGAGTACCGCACCCGAATTGAGACTTCGACCGCGTCGCTCGTCCCGATCGGGACCGGGGCAAGGCTCTCGAACACGCCAGCCGACACAGACACAAAATGGAGTTCCTCCCCGCCGGTCGTGCCGGACAGCGAGGCCAGCGACGGTCCTTGGCTTGCCTCGACACGAATCGTGAAGAGGTGTCCCTGAACCGGGATTTCGGGGTCGAAGACGACCATGGGAGAGCGCCCCGGAGCGGCCGCCACCACGATGCTCATCACAAAGCTGAAGAGTAGGCTGAGAAACATATAGTGAGACTAAAGGCCTAGCGTCCACATCGCTACTGAGCCTCCCCCGCGCCGACGGTGGCCTGTCTCAATCCGGTCCGTTCATCCAACGTTGCAGGGACTTACCACCCCGACGCTCCGTCAGGCAGATCCGGGAAAAGACCGGGAGCAGCGCACTGGTGTCATGAGCTAGTCTAGGCAGGAACGACCGAGCGGACCGCCGAGTGATCGGCGGCGCGCTCGTCTATCTGGGTGTTCCACCCCCAGAGGAGGACGGCTAATTCCCTAGCACGCCAAGGTGCATTACGTTGGCCGCGGATCCCTCTGCCGGAGTGACGGATCCCCCGACCTCACCCACAGTGTAGTCCGGGTATGAGGGTGACCAGGCGGGAACGCTGTATGTCACGTTGAACCGGATGGTGGATGACGGCCTGATCCAGGAAGCGGAACGCCCGGATGGCACAGACGCGCGGCAAAAGTACTACGCGGCTTCGGAGTTAGGTCGGGCGGTGGTTGCCGCAGAGTTGGATCGCCTGGAGGTACTCATGGCTGTTGCGCGCCGCGACGTTCTGGCGCCAGGGCGTAGCTGACGCCGTGCGAACCTGGCTCTACCTAATCCTCCTGACGAGCTACCCGAACCTAGCGTCCTGCCACTAGCCGCCACCTCCTGCAGCGCCCCGCGCGTTGCCCTACGCGACCAGGCTCGGGAACCTCAAGCCCTGCCACGAGTTCTTGGAGTACAAACAATTCGTGCCTGGCGAACAACTAGAAGCTTCTTGACGTCGCTCTTTTCGCAGGCCATCGGGAAGGGTTGAGCCAATGCCAGAATACAAGAAGACCGCGGAGGCCGTATCCGCCTTGACCCCAGAGCAATTCCGGGTCACCCAAGAGAGCGGAACCGAGCGCCCCGGCACGGGTGAGTACCTCGGCAACAAGGCACCGGGGATCTACGTCGATGTCGTTTCGGGTGAGCCGCTCTTCGCATCCTCCGACAAGTATGAGTCGGGGTGCGGTTGGCCAAGCTTCACGAAGCCCATCAGCCACGATCACGTCGATGAAGTGAAGGACCGGACCCACGGGATGATTCGGACGGAAGTCCGGTCGCACAATGGTGACAGCCACCTCGGTCACGTCTTCCCGGACGGCCCGGCCGATCGGGGCGGGCTGCGCTACTGCATCAACTCCGCCTCGCTGCGCTTCGTCCGCCGCGACGACATGGAGGCGCTCGGCTACGGAGAGTACCTCAGTCAGGTCGGGGACGTCCCGTCCGACACATAGTCCACAGAAAACTCGAGAGCTAAGACCATGGCACAAGAACGTGCAGTACTCGCAGGCGGGTGTTTCTGGGGCATGCAGGATCTGATCCGTAAGCTCCCCGGTGTGGAGGCAACACGCGTCGGGTACACAGGTGGCGACGTGGTCAACGCCACCTATCGTGACCATGGCACTCACGCGGAGGGGATCGAGATTTTGTTCGACGCCGATACCATCTCGTACCGTCGCATTCTGGAGTTCTTCTTCCAGATCCACGACCCGAGCACTCCGAATCGGCAGGGCAATGACACGGGCATGTCGTACCGCTCGGCCATCTACTACGCGAGCGACGAACAACAGCAAGTCGCGCTGGACACGATCGCAGACGTGGATGCGTCAGGGCTATGGCCCGCCAAGGTCCTCACCGAGGTCGAGCCGGTGGGCGACTTCTGGGAGGCTGAGTCAGAACACCAAGACTACTTGGAGCACTATCCAAACGGCTACACATGCCACTTCCCGCGGCCGGGTTGGGTGTTGCCTCGGCGAGTTGTCGAGGTCCCAGGGGCGCCCCGCAACCGCTAACTGGCCGCAGGCATGAGCGTGCAGTAATCTGAACGTCCCAACGCCCACACGCCCCTTGGAGGGCCCATGTCACGACTCCTTATCGTGCCCGTTGTAGGGCTCCTCATCGCAGCGCTCACGCCTCTGGGCGCCCAAGCTCAGGACGTCACGATGCCCGAGCCGATCCCGCTTGGAACGACGCTAGGCCAGCGCTCGAACCGACTCCTGATCCGAAACGCCACCATCGTCAGCGGTCGCGGTTCACCGCGCTCGAACCGCGCGATGCCGCCCGAAGGCCCCATCGATATCCTTATCGAGAACGGACGCATTATCGACATGGTGCTCCGCGACCCGGTCAACATGGCTGGCGGCCAGGCCGAGATCGACGACATGGGTGCCGACCTGGTCATCGATGCCACCGGCAAGTACGTGATGCCCGGGCTTGTCGACATGCACGTGCACCTCCGCCCGGATGATGGGGATTTAGGCGCGCGTGCGCTCGACTATCAGTACCGCCTATGGATGGGGCATGGCGTGACCACCCTACGCGACGCGGGCACGGGCGCCGGACTCGCGGCGATGACGCGGCAGCGCGCGCTCTCGGACGCTCAGGAGATCGTGGCCCCACGTTTGGTGCTCTGTCAGCGCTGGCCGCTTCCACTCCGCCAGTGGGATGTTGGCAACACGCCGGAGTCGGCCCGGCAAATGGTGCGGGACTTCAAGGACATGGGCGCGGACTGCATCAAGATCAGCAAGAGCCCGGGGCACTATCCGGACGTCCTAGAAGCCGCGGTCGATGAAGGAAAGAAGCTCGGGATGTTCACGATGGTCGACCTCAAGGTCTCCGAGACCGATGCGGTCACGGCGTCGGAGGCGGGAGTCGCGAGCATTGAGCACTGGTACGGCGTGCCGGACGCAGCGCTGACGGGGAGCCAGGACTTCCCGACCGACTACAACTACTGGACCGAACTCGACCGGTTCCGCTGGGCGGGCGACCTGTGGCGGCAGGCGGACCCGGAGAAGCTTTCCGAAGTCATGGACATCCTCATCGCGAACGGGACCAATTGGGACCCGACGATGGTCGTGTATGAGGACAATCGAGATCTGTCTAGAGTGCTGACGCTGCCGTGGGTCCGCACACTCTACCATCCTTCGGTCATCCAAGGGATGTGGCCCGACGATGGAACACACGGGGCCTTTAAGAGCGAGTGGAAGACATCAGACGAGGTGATGTGGAAGAACAACTACCGCATCTGGATGGACTGGGTGAAGGAGTTCCACGCGCGAGGCGGGCTGCTCACCGTAGGGACCGATACGAGCCCGTGGGGGGGGATGGCCCTGATCAGGGAGATGGAATTGATGCAGGAGGCTGGCATCCACCCGATCGACGTGATACGCGTCGCGACGACCAACGCCTACCAGGCGCTCGGGATGGATGAGCATTGCGGGGTGCGCGTAGGATGCGTCGCGGACCTCGCGGTTGTGAACGGAAACCCCATCGACAACCTGAAGGTGATGTACGGACTCGGTTACGGGTTCTACGGGATCGCGCCTGCTGACGAACAGTGGCAGTGGGGCGGTGTCACATGGACCATCAAGGAGGGTGTCGTTTACGACGCGCAGGCGCTTCTACGCGAGGCGCTCTGGTACGTACAGCAGGAGAAGGCGAGATGATGATGACACGCGCTCCTGCCATTCTCGCCACGCTCGGAGCACTCACGATCCTGGTGTTGTCCGCGTGCGACTCCGGGCCACGCGCCGACGCCATATTCGTGAACGCCCATGTGGTCACGGTCGACGATGACTTCGCAATCGCAGAGGCGTTCGCGATCGTCGATGGTCGTTTTGCCACGGTCGGCAGCGAGGCGGAGGTCCGGGCGGCTTTCCCAGGTGGGGCGGACGTCGACGAGGACCTCGGCGGCGGGACGGTCCTGCCCGGTTTCAATGACAACCACATCCATCTGGGCCCGGGCGGTACTCTGCAAGAGTGGCAGGGTGGCCTGGTGCCGGGGTTACCGGAGTGGTCCGCGAACGCCGTCATGATGGATGACCTCCTGACGGCCTTGGCGTCGGAAGTCGCGAGGCACGAGCCCGGCACTTGGGTAGAAGGCGGCCTCACGCGTATGGATTGGCCGAACGACAAGGTCCCCACCCGCTGGCAACTCGACGAGATCGCGCCGAACCACCCGGTCTACATCACCCGGGGCCCACACACGTACCTGCTCAATTCGCTCGCGCTCCGGTTGGCCGGCATCGACAGGAATACGCCGGATCCAGAAGGCGGCTGGATCTTCCGCGATGCGAACGGCGAGCCGAACGGACGTGTGCTCGAAGCCGCACGGCGCCTCGTCGATCGTGTGATACCAGAGTCGGCTACACCGGCCCGAACGGCTGAAGATGGCATGGCGAGCATGCGCGTGTCGCTCGGCCAGTTGATGGCGCTCGGCATCACCAGCGTGAATATCTCAGGCATCCGCCCAACCGGCGTGCAGGCGATACGCGATCTGTGGACTCGATACGGCGAGGAACTACCGCGCGCGACCATGCAGGTCCGTCTCAGCCCTGGGCACGACACGTACGATGACGGCGAAGAAGGGATCGGCACCGAGATTGCGGCTCTGGAGGCACTCGACTTCAAAACGGGTGACGGCGACGATCGCTTCAAGATCGGGGCGATCAAGATGAGCATCGACGGAGGTCTTAGCGCACCTGTCTTCTGGTCGCTGGAGCCCTACGAAGGACGACCCGACTTTTTCGGCGCCATCCGTATTCCGGACGACATCTTCTATCCGGTCGCGAAGCGGGCCCACGAGTTGGGATGGCAGCTAGGCATCCACGCGATGGGGGACGGGGCCGTGAAGATGGTGACAGAACAGATGGCCCGCATTCTCGACGAAGACCCGCGGGACGATCACCGGCACTTCATGCACCACGTCGCGGTGAAGCCGCCTCAGGAGACGATCGAGCTGATGGCCGAGCACGGAATCATGGTCGCGAGTCAGCCCGCATTCACCGTGGGCCTGGGTGCCTATGCGCGCGAGGCCCTCAACGACGACCGCAACGCGACGCAGAACCCAACCAAGTCACTTCAGAACGCTGGCGTTGTGGTCTCGCATGGATCGGACTCTGCACCCTACGGTCCGCTGATCACGATCTGGACCGCGACCACACGCATCGGCTTCGACGGCCAGGTCCACGGGCCGGAGGAGGCCGTAAGCCTAGAAGAAGCGATCCGCCTCCATACGCGCGCGCCAGCCTACTTCAACTTCGATGAGGAGAAGAAAGGGGCGATCCTGGCGGGCATGTACGCGGACTTCATCCTGCTCTCGGACGACATCTTGTCAGTGGCGCCTGAGGCCATCCGCGATCTCACGGTGACGCGCACGTTCGTCGGAGGCCGTGAGATCGTTCGCTAGAGCCGTGGGCCGGGGACCTGAACGCGCAAGGCGTTGAGGGCCGCGATCTCGATTTCGCGCCGAAGGCGCTCCTGGCCAACGGAGCCGGACAGGTCCGGCCTGAGAAACGTTGCGGATACACCCTCCTGCGAAGCAACACAGCCGCCTTGTGGGTCAACCCTTTTCCGCGCAGTCTAGTCAAAACGCCCCGCCCGCCGGAGATCCGCACGTGAAACAGCGCTTCGCAGTCCTGTCGCTCATTCTGGCTCTGGTCCCTGCCCCAGCAGGCGCACAGAGCCCGGCGGACGCATTCGACGTCACGGACTTCATGATCCCCATGCGAGACGGGATCAGCCTTAACACCAAGATCTTTGTGCCGAAGGCGAGAAACGAGGCACTCCCGTTCATCATGACGCGCACGCCTTACGGGATCGCGGGCGCTGCGGGGAACTTCAACAGCTATTTCCGGGACCTCGCCGAAGACGGCTACATCTTCGTCTTCCAGGATATCCGAGGCCGCTTCGGGTCCGAGGGCCAGTTCGTCATGCAACGCCCTGCGCGCTCGCCCGGTGACACGGAGTCCATCGACGAAGGCACCGACACCTACGACACCATCGACTGGCTGCTGGCCAACATCTCGAGTAACAACGGCCGCGTGGGCATGCTCGGCATCTCCTACTCCGGATGGACCACAATCATGGCCGCCATTGAGCCCCATCCGGCACTCAAGGCCATTTCCCCGCAGGCCTCCCCGGCAGACATGTGGTTGGGAGACGACTTCCACCACAACGGTGCGTTCCGCCTGAGCTACGGCTTCGAATACGCCGCGATGATGGAGACGTCCAAGGAAACCGAGCAGTTCTCCTTCGACCGTTATGACACCTACGACTGGTACCTCGACCTCGGCACGCTGGCCAACGTCAACCGCTCCGTGCTCAAGGGTGCTATCCCCACTTGGAACGACTACGTCACCCACCCCGACTACGATGACTTTTGGCAGCGTCAGACGCTCATTCCGCACCTCCGCAGCGTGACCGTACCGACCCTGAACGTGGGTGGCTGGTGGGACCAAGAAGACTTTTACGGGCCGTTGCGCATCTATGAGGCGCTCGAAGCGTTTGATACGGACGACCTCAACTACTTGGTTGTCGGCCCGTGGAACCATGGGGGTTGGGCTCGTCCACCGGGAGACGCCCTTGGCCCTATCCCGTTCGGAAGTGCCACGTCCGACTACTTCCTCAAAGAAGTACAGGCGCCCTGGTTCGCGTATTGGCTCAAGGACCAAGGGACGCTTGAGCTCCCCGAGGCGCTCACCTTTGAGAGTGGTTCCAACAGTTGGCGCTCGTGGGACACGTGGCCGCCCAAACAGGACGTGCAGGACCGCAACATGTACTTCCGAGCCGACGGCCAGCTCTCGTTCGAAGCCCCTCCTGCGGACGAACCGGAGCCGTTCGATGCCTATACGTCGGATCCTGAGCACCCGGTCCCGTACCGACACCGCCCCATCCAGGCGACCTACGGACCAGGCTCGACCTGGCGAACCTGGTTGGTCGAGGACCAGCGCTTCGTGGATGACCGAGCGGACGTCCTCTCGTACGAAAGCGACGTACTAGACGACGATGTGACCATCGCAGGCGAGGTCATGGCCAACCTCTTCGCGGCCACGAGTGGCACGGACGGCGACTGGATCGTGAAACTCATCGACGTCTACCCGGAGGAGTATCCGGAGGACTGGAGCCTAGCCGGTTACCAGCTCATGGTCTCGAACGAGGTGTTTCGGGGTCGATACCGCGAGGACTTCGAAACACCGAAGCCGATCGTGGCGGACTCGGTCCAGGAGTATGCGTATTCGCTGCACACGCAGAACTATACCTTCAAGAAGGGCCACCGCATCATGATCCAGGTGCAGAGCACATGGTTCCCCATCATCGACCGGAACCCTCAGCACTTCGTGCCGAACATTTTTCTGGCGGAAGACTCGGACTTTCGTAGCGCGCGCATTCGGGTGATGCGCGGGCCGAATCAGTCGTCTCATGTGCGGCTGCCGGTGGTGCGCGGGCGAATTTCTTAGCGGTGGGAGGCGGAAACACCTCAAGTGACCATACCTTCCGGTGTCACCCCACCGTCTCTTCGCCCTTCATCGTGGACCGGCGCACCCGCTCCGCGATGAAGTCCGCAAAGGGTCGGATATCCCTTCCTACGCTCGCCCGCTCCAAGGATCTCATGTAGGAATCGCGGTCGTTCGTCTGAATCACGGTCCAGGGAAGGCCGCCCGAGGCAAGCATGGCATTCATCAGGAAGCTCGCCACACGGCCGTTCCCGTCCCGAAAGGGGTGGATATAGCCAAGAAGCCAATGGCCCAGTACGGCGCGCACCGACGCCTCCTCTTCCGGGGCCACCAGATCGAATAGTGTGGTCATGGGGTGCCGCATACTCTCCGTCCGCGGCGGAACGTGACGCGAATTCTGGATGTAGACGGGGTGCGTCCGATAGCCCGCCAACTCGGCGGCGCCCAGCAGCCCCGCGCCCACGGCTGGCTGGAAGAGCGCCCGATACCAGCTCCGGTGGGCCCCGGCGATCACCGAAGCCGCAGACGCTGGAGCGTTCAGGATCTGCGCGACCGCGATCTTCACGTCCTGGAACGCCAGCCAATAGCCCCGGGCGGCGAGCGCGTCCCGGCTCGCCCCGTCCGCCTGGTTCCTCTCGGGGTTCCGCTGACCCTCGCCGACACGCTGGATCAACTCCGGCGTCACCTGATAGCCCTCAATCGATAACGAGTGGTAGGCATCCTGCTCGTAGATGTCGTCGAGGGAGCGCATGTACTCATCCACCGAGACCTCACTCACCGGCGCGGGTGGGAACCGGGCGAGCACGGGTCCGCGCATCGTCCCCCAGAGGCCCGTCAAGCGGGCAATGATGGGTGGCTGGCGCGGCTGGATAGCTGTCATAGCCTGGTCCGCCTGAAAGGGGTCGTTCTCCCGTATCCGGTGGCCTGCCTGCGTCATGGTGGAGGAGATCTCCCCGGCGATTTCGGGCTGGCCCATCCGGCGGAAGCCGCCGGCGAGCCGGCCGGCCACGATCGAGTGATCCCCCTCAAGGAGCAAGACGAGGAGTTCAGACGCGTCCTCGATCGCAGCAAGGCCAACCTGCGCCTCGATGGGATAGCGCTGGAAAAAGGCGAGCTGGACCCGGACCAGGGCGGAGGCGGGGGTCATCAGGCGTAGACCGTCGCGGACATGAACGGTCCCTCGCGGAGGACGACACGCGATGCATCGACTGGTGTCGGGGCATCTACGACCGACTCGCGCCGCACGCGACGGGCGAAGCCTACGTGAACTTCATGACGGAAGAAGAGTCGGACCGGGTCGAGTCAGCCTATGGCGTCAGCTACGCAGGCCTGGTCGACCTCAAGAACAAGTTCGACCCGACCAACTTGTTCAGGATGAATCAGAACGTAGCACCCACGGGCTGATCCGCTGGGCGGGCGGCGGCGACCGTCGCCCGTCCAGTGGTTTGCTCCGGCCTCGAAAACGCAGGCGACCACGGAGCGTGACGAACAGCCCCGAAATCCAGCGGATCGCCACGCCGGTTCAGGCTACTCGTCGGTCTTCAGCCTGAATCTCTGCATCCGCCTACCGTTGCCGGCTTCGCCCGTGTAGAGGTAGCCCCGAGAGTCGAGCACAACCATGTGCGCCCTGATGAACTCGCCCGCCTGGCGACCGGGCCTCCCAAACCTGCCGAGGATCTCCAGGTCACTCCGGCGTAGCATCCAGACGCGTTGGTTGGTGCCATCAATCAAGTAGAGGATGCGCTGTTCGGGATCGCGCGATAGCCCCAGGCTGAATCCACTCCCTGAGCCCCCGGTCTCCGGAAGGACGAAGCGCTCCATCAAATACTCGCCGTCCTGTCGGAAGACCTGAATGCGGTTTCCGCGGCGGTCGGACACGTAGACCAGGCCATCTGTGCTGCCAACGATGCCGTGGACCGTCGCGTACTGCTGAGGCGGGTCGTCCGGGTCAACCGGATACTCGTAGCTGTAGTCATCGTCGGGCGCCTGACCGTACGCACCCCAATGCCGCCGGTACTCGCCGGTCTCCGCATCGAAGACCACCACGCGTCGATTGCTGTACCCATCCGCGATGAAGAGTTCGTTGGTGCTGGGCTCCACGAAGAAATTCGCAGGGCCACCCAGATGCGTCGGATCGTTGCTGCCCATGTTCACGCCCGGCTCACCAATGGTGAGCACGTGCTCGCCCGCCTGCGTGAACTTCATCACATGGAATCCGTTGCTCGTCCCGAGCCAGACAAACCCGTTGTGATCGATGTAGATCCCATGTTCTTGGTCGAACCAGGTATACCCCTCACCAGGACCTCCCCAGGCCTGAATCACGTTGCCTTCGGGATCTAGCTCAAGCACCGGCGGTGCCGGCAGGCAACAGTCGGCGATCGGGGGATCCTGTGCGGCCCCGATCTCCTGAGGGGTCAGGCTCGACGGCATGTGAACGACCCACAGGTGGTCGTTTTCGTCCACAAAGAGTCCTCTGATGTCTCCGAGGATCCAGTCGTTGGGGAGTGTCGGCGGCCATGTGGGGTCCACTTCCCACTCTGGCAAGTTGCCTGCGGTCAGCTCCAACGCCTCCTGAACGGGCTCAGGGCCGCACGCGACAAAAAGAAGGACCGCGGCTGCGACCCTCGCGCGCTTCAACTGGTTCGTCATCCGCTCAAGCTGCGCGTGCCCCATCCTGTTCGCCAGCGCCGAGTCCCACATGCCCTGCCTCAGCCCCCCTGTGCATCAATGCCGACGAACCCGCCGGTCGCCCAAGTGTATCCTCTGAGTGTGCTTCCCCCGTCGTGAGGCTACTACTGTGAGACACACTCTTCTCGTCTGCATCTCGCTGATCCTGGCACTGTCGTTCGGGCAGACCCCCGTCGCGGCCCAGGTCACCGCTGCCGACTCGGCGGCAGTTCTCCTTCAGGCGGCCGAGACATTCGAGGCGGAGGGCGATCCAGACGTCGCCCGGGCCCTGTACCGCTACATCATTGAGCATTTCCCGGGCACCCCTGCCCGCAACACGGCGGACGAGCGCCTCTTCGCGATCCGATCACAGGGCACCCGCGGCAGCGGGCGCATGGAGTTGCAGGTGTGGACGACCATGTACGGCTTGTATCTGGGCGTGGCCATTCCCGGAGCACTCAGTGCCGACGGCAGTGAGCCCTACGGACTAGGGCTTCTGCTGGGGGGGCCGGCAGGCTTCTTCGGCGGCCGCGCGCTGGCAAACAGCAAGGACCTCACCGAAGGGCAGGCGCACGCCATCACCGGAGGCGGGACTTGGGGGATCTGGCAGGCCGTAGGTTGGCGGGAGGTGTTCGATCTGGGTGTCTCGGAGCAATGTCAGCCTGGCTTCGGGGATCCGGCTGAGGAGTACTGCTATCCGAACGAAAACAACACCGAAGAGAACTTCACGGCCAGTATTGTCGGAGGCCTCGCGGGAATGGCTGCAGGCTACGCCATCGCGAACCGGCCGGTATCACCGGGCGTAGCGACAGCGGTGAACTTCGGTGCACTGTGGGGCACGTGGTTCGGTGTAGCGGGTGGTGTGTTGACCGACCTGGAGGGGGACAATCTCCTGGCGGCAACCCTCATCGGAGGCGACGCCGGGCTGGTGAGCACCGCCCTTCTCGCGCCTGGGTGGAACGTCAGCCGCAGCCGTGCCCGGATCGTGAGCATCGCGGGCGTGATCGGTGGCCTGGGTGGGGCCGGAATCGACCTACTGATCCAACCCGACGATGAAAAGGTGGCCATCGGTATTCCCCTGCTCACCAGCATCATCGGGCTCGGCGTCGGAATCGGCTCCACGCGGAACTACGATGAGGGACGCGAGGGAGCCGACGACTCTGCGGCGCTCGGGACCGGCCTCATCCATGTCGACGACGGTCACTGGAGTGTGGGGACGCCCATCCCGTATCCCGTCATGCTGGAGCGGAAGGGACCTCGGGGGCCGGTGCAAACGACAGGTCTGGGCGTGACAATCTTCAGCGCGAGGTTCCGTTAGCCGCGGGCCGCCCACCGTTGGCCACACCAGTGCTCGCCCGTCCGATGCCGACTACAATGGCTCAACTCGGCGGCCGCGTTCCGCGTAGCTGAGCCTCACTCGGAGCCAGGCGTCTTGACGCTCCTCCCGCCGCAGCGTCCCTTGAGCGCCTCACCTCGGAGGAACATGTGACCCGGTATTTCGAAATCCTGACATCGCTGGCTCTCGTGGCCACGCTGTACGCCCCCCCGCCGCTGTCGGCCCAGACGCTCGGCCGCGACGTAGTTGTCGAGCGCGACGTCATGGTGACGGCCAGGGACGGCATCCAACTGGCCACGGACATCTATCGCCCGGCTGTGAACGGTGCCCCGCTCGCGGGCCGCCTTCCGCTCGTGCTCCAACGCACGCCCTACGGCAAGGAGACCGAGCGCTTCAACGAGGCCACGCTTTACCTGGCGTCCCACGGCTTCGTCGTGGCGGTCCAGGACATGCGCGGTCGCTACGATTCAGGAGGCGGATTCATCAAGTACGATCCCCTGGACGCGCCCGACGGTTACGAGACCGTGGAGCACCTCGCACGCCTCCCTTACGTGGATGGGCGCGTACTGATGTGGGGCACCTCGTACGCCGCTCACTCCCAGGCGGACGCCGCCAAACTCGCGCCGCCGAGCCTGACAGGTCTCGTGATCAACATGGGTGGTATGTCTAACGCGTGGGACCATGCGGTCCGGCAGGGCGGCGCCTTCGAGTTGGGCCGCGAGCTGACATGGGCCTTCCGGCAGATCCCGATCGAGTCCACGGATCCCGTCGTGCAAGCGCACTTCGAGCGAGAGACCATCGACGACTGGTACGCGGCCTGGCCGTTTCGGGAGGGGCTGAGCCCACTCTCCATCGCGCCGAATTTTGAGAAGTACATCCTCGACGAGGCCCGCCATGCCGACTACGACGATTTCTGGAAAGAGATGGGGATCAACTGGGAGGAGTACTACGACCAGACGGGCGACGTCCCCATGGTCCATATCGGAGGCTGGTACGACATCTTCCTCCGCGGCACGATCCAGAACTACGTGGAGCTGTCGGCCCGCCAGAGCACGCCCAAGTGGATGATCATCGGACCGTGGACCCACAGCGGAAACGCCCGCACCTACGCTGGTGACGTCGACTTCGGCCCCAACGCGGGGATCGCCGGCTTCGGCACTGCCTACCAGGCAGATTGGTTCCGGCACATCCTGGACGGTACGCGCGCAACGGGAATCCCTGAGAAGCCCGTGCGCATCTTTGTCATGGGCACCGGCGATGGCTCTAAGAACGCGGAAGGCCGCCTCATGCACGGTGGCTATTGGACGGAAGCCGATGCCTGGCCGCTTCCCGACGCCACCCCGACTGCGTATTACTTACGGGCCGACGGGTCGCTGGTGCAGGAGGCTCCCGTCGAGCGCACATCCTCTACGACCTTCACGTATGACCCGACCCATCCCGTTCCCACCTTGGGTGGCAACGTGTCCGCCCGCGTAAAGGACGGCGCCTTCGATCAGCGCGAGCGCCCGGACTTCGTGGGGAGTCGTGCGCCTTACCTGCCGCTTCGCTCGCGCGACGACGTGGTGGTCTTCCAGACCGAGCCACTCGCGGAGACGACCGAGGTCATTGGGCCGGTGACCGTGACGCTCGTCGTGTCCTCGACCGCCGTCGACACAGACTTCACCGCCAAGCTCGTCGATGTGTATCCGCCCAGCGCCGACTTCCCGTCCGGATACGACATGAACATTACGGACGGGGTGGTGCGCATGAGCTACCGGAATGGCCGGCCCACGCGCGACCTGATCGTGCCCGGGGAGGTCTATGAGGTGACGCTGGAGCTGTTCCCGACCGCGAATGTCTTCAAGGCGGGCCATCGTATTCGACTCGATGTGTCGAGCAGCAACTTTCCCCGTTGGGACGTGAACCCCAACACGGGTGAACCGTTGGCGAGCAGTCGCCGGACGGTTCCGGCAGACAACACGGTCTTCCACGAGGCGGGTAGGCAGTCGAAGATCGTGCTGCCGGTGCGGGTGGTGCGGTAGCGGGGATGCCGGCGTGCGCGCCCTGATGCGCCATTTCCCCACCCAGCTCGATGGAAGATTCTTGAACGCGTCGCTCGACGCATTGCCAAGCTCGACCGGCGACTTCATCTTCATATGGGTATACAGGTCATTGAATATGGGTACCCACATGAAAACCACGATCGAGATTTCCGATGCCCTCCTGGAAGCGGCCAAGCGATATGCGGGAGGTCGCGGCACGACGCTGAGGGCGCTCGTCGAAGAAGGTCTACGAAACGTCCTTGACGATTCGGGTGCGACCGGAGGGTTCACTCTGCGCGACGCAAGCGTTGGGGGTAAGGGCCTTCGCCCAGACGTGCGCGAAGGAGGCTGGGAGCGTATCGCCGAGTTGACGTACGAAGAGCACGGCGGATGATCGCGGTCGACACGAACATCCTCGTCTATGCACATCGGCGGGATTCAGAATGGCATGGGGAAGCCGCGAGCGCCCTTAAGTCCCTCGCGGAGGGGCGAACTCCTTGGGCCATCCCCTGGCCTTGTGTCCACGAGTTCCTCGCCGTCGTGACGCACGCTCGCATCTACACTCCTGCCACCAACACCGAAACCGCGCTCGACCAAGTTCAAGCGTGGATGGAATCCCCGACCCTAACCCTGCTTGCCGAGGGCCCTGGCTATTCAGATCGACTGGTTCAGGTGCTCAAGGCGTCCAAGGTGGCAGGCGGGAAGATCCACGACGCGCGAATCGCGGCACTCTGCCTTTACCACGGCGTCCGCGAACTCTGGACCGCCGACCGTGACTTCACTCGATTTCGGGACTTAACGGTACACAATCCAATGGTGCGCTAGAGCGGGCGAGCGAACCGAGGATCTGGCGGGCATGGAGGAGCTCAAGCAGCAGGCCTGGCGCTCGGGTGCATGCCTTGCCCGAGGAAGTCCCGAGGAACGCCCTTCCGGCCGTAGCGGTACCCAAGGCATGCTCCGACCCCACGTCCCCACCTCCACGATCGTCGCGGCCCTACTCGTCTGCATGGGCGGCGCCGACCGCCTCAGCGCCCAAACGCTCTCCGGCATTCTCGTGGACGAGGGCACGTTGGAAGGTGTCGAAGGCGCAACGATCGCGCTCCTAGACAGCGGCCGGTCACCCATCTCGTCGACGCTGACCGACGCGGCCGGAGCCTTCTCCTTCACGGTCGCGAGCTTCGGCGCATACTTCATCCGAGCACAACATCTGGCCTACGGCGAAGTCTCGAGTCAGAGCTTCAATGTCTCTGGCGTTGAGACGGATACCGTTGCTCTGATCTTCTACGTCACCCCGCAGGCGATCGTCCTTGAACCCATCTACCTCGGGATCCCCTCTGTGGTGGGCAGCGAGGTGTTCGAGCAGCGCCGAACCACGGGCGCCGGGATCTTCTTCACCCCGGAGATGATCGACTCCATCCGACCCACTCAGCACGTGGGGGAGATCTTCAGCCATGTCGAGGATGACCTCTTCATGAGCTGGGGCTGGGGTCTGCGGGAAATCGGAGGCTACGGTCCACTCCCAAACATCCACTCATTCCGCGGCGCTGGCTGCCTCAACTACATCGTCGACCGAACGCCGGTGCCCGCCCCGTTCTTCCAATCGGGCGGGAACCCTTGGAGTGTTTCGCCGCTCGCGGAGCTTGAGCCCAAGGACCTAGTGGCCGTCGAAGTCTACCGCGGTTGGTGGGAGGTCCCCAAGGACTACGAAAAGCAGATTCTCGCGAATACCCTGGGTACCCGGCGCAAGCTCCGCGACATACGTCTCGGGGAATGTGGGATCGTCGTGATTTGGACCGACAAGGGGTGGGGGACCGAGAGGCTCCCCTCGTAGCGCGCGGGGCTATCCACTGAAGCTCCTACCCGGCCGCGCAGGCCACGTCCGCACCGACCGACGCCACCTCCGTTGTAGCTCCCCACAGAGCATTAAAGAGCAGCTTAAACGTATTCCTCGGCTGCCCCCGGAAGTGCGGGGTAAACGCGAACAGCACGACGCTCCCGTCGCCGACGGTGATCTGGGCCGTCGCGGTCTGACCCGCGAGATACTCGTCTCCACCGAGCGTCCACCCACTTACCAAATAGTCAGTGGATGGGTAGCAGACCGGTGTGGACACGCCCGCACGACGTCCGGTGGGTTCGAGCACCTGACTCCTCGCAAACAGCGTTACGGCATCCGTGTCCATTCCGTATCCAAGCGGATGGCTCGTGTCGACTTGAAGGCGGATGATCGATCCCGGCAGAAAGAAGTCGCTTGATGACACACCGCGCACCCGATTCCGAAATGGCAGGTCAAACGTGCTGATGGCATAGTCGACCGCCTCATCGAAAGCGACGACTCGTCCTCCCTCACGCACGAACGAGCGCAGTGCTGCGGCCCCTTCGGCGGCCAGGCCTCCGGTATACTGCTCCGGCATGGAACCGGGTGCCCTGCCGTTGCGGATCGCAGATTCGTCCTGGGCCGGAATGATCACGACGTCGAAGTCAGAGAGCGCTCCGGCTCGAATGTCGGAGTCGTGCAGGTTCGTCCAGGAAATGCCGTATTGGTCGAGGACCCAGCGCGTCCACCCTTCCGGCATGGGCGCGGACCACGAACGATAGATCGCGACGCGCGGCGCGGTGGCTGCGGCCAGGGCGTCCTCAGGGGGTGGCGCGTCCATCCCCGTAACGGTGAGACCATGGTCGCTCGTGAGTTCACGAGCGGCATCTGCGCTCAATCCGGGAAGCCAGAAGGCGCCCGCGGCCACATATCCACCCGCAGTCTGGATGGCGCGCGTGCTCCGGAAGAGCGGGCCACCGTCGGCGGCGTACGATTGAAGGCCGCGGTACACCCAGTTCGAATTTCCGTGAACGAGATACCCCGCCGCGCCGTCACCCTCCGCCTCACCAATCGCCCAATCGACCTCGCCCCAACTCCCGGCCGGCATGTCAAACGGCTCGTCAACGTTCACCACCTCAAGACCCATTTGAAAACGGAGCTCATAGCCCGTCATGTCATACGGGGGGATCGGCGGTCCACCCGGGAACTGCCGGCGGTCCGGAAAGTCCTTCGCCTCCATGAGGTCCACGACATAGGGCCGAAACGCCTGCGGCGGGATCACATAGGACCCCGCAGGGAACGATTGGCCGCCGGCCGTGAACGTCTCACTCGCCCGCACAAAGTCGATGCCTGACTGCGACATCAGATCCATGAACTCGACCACGGTACTGGCGTCGTGAGATGCCTTGGGGTCCAGGACATAGGCGAAGGCCCCTCCCTCTGCCGCCATGCCTCGTTCAATCTGCCGTCTGCCCATCCAGTAGTGGTTGAACAGGTATTCTTCCTTGAGCGTCGCACCTGTCGATGCGACCGCCTTGGCCGCCGTCATCATGTAGTCCATGGCGTCGCGAAGATGCCAACAGCCACCGAGCCACGGGTTGTTGTAGCTGGTCGACGGGGTCTTCGTCGGCATATCAAGCCCGCGCGCGCCAAACGTCTCGGGGATCTCGTCGTAACACCTCGGTGTCGCGTAGCCCGCCCCCGCCGTCTCCGTGAGAAAGCCCAGCATGTTGTGGTAGTCGGGGCCGCCCCGCATGGATCCGTTCCACCAGAGGTCGTACACGATGCCACTGCTCACGCCGGGCTTGTTCTCGAAGTCGAAGCGCTTCCGCATCGAGTGGCCCATCTGGTTGAGCGAACTCACCAGCAGTGGATCGAGGTTCGGACTGACCGGGTCCGCGAAGGGAGGCATCCAGATACGGCCCGGGAACGGTCCGCTCTGGTGCTGGTTATACACGATCTGAGGGAACCAGTTGTGATAAAGCTGACGCGTCACGGCTTGGGTCTCGATCTGCGTCAGCATGTACCAGTCACGGTTGTTGTCGTGACCGATGTAGTGATGGTAAAGCTCCGGCACCGACGCCATCTCGAACTCACCGCCCACGTTCGACATGTACCAGTCAGCGACGATGTTGAGGCCGTCCGGGTTCATGTTGGCCATAAGGAGCAGGATCGTGTTCTCACGGATGTTCTGCGTCTCGGCAGACTCATCCGTCACGAAATGGTGCGCCATCTCCGGCATCACCTGACCGTGCGCTACTTCGGTAGCATGCAGACCGCCATCGATCCAGACGATCGCCTTCCCTTCCTGGGCCAAGGCTCGAGCGTCCTCTTCGGACAGAATCGTACCGTACCCGCCATTTGGATCACGGGCGTTCGCGAGCGTGCGCGTGATCTCCTTGTAACGGTCCAGGAGCGCGAGATTTTCTGGCGTCGAAATCGCCGCAAGGTAAAGCGGCTCACCGAGCGTACTCTCGCCGATCTGCTCAAGCACCATGCGATCCGTGGATGCCGCGAGGGCTTCGAAGTACTCCGCGATCGGCCCGTAATTGGACAGCTTGAAATCCTCGCCCGGAGCGAAGCCGATCACGTCGGCCGGCAGGGGCACATTAGAAGCGTCAGGCGCGCACGCATGGGCGCCCAGCGCCAATAGGCATAACCCGAACGATTTGAACCGATGTGGCATGGATCGGTGACCCTTCATGACGTGCGCTCCTGTGCGATTGGACCCGAGTCACCAGACTAGAGGCGCCGAAGGGGCTAGGCAATCGACCCACTGCCCTCCCCGTCGAGAGACTCTGTCCAGTTTGTGGGCTCACCGAGGGCCAAAGAGTTATACAGAACGAAATTCAGTGCGCGTATCGATGGGAGACAGATGCAGACTACGAGAGACGATACGCCGTGGCCTATCAGTACCTGTCGACCCCACGACCAATTGAGGACTTGCCACGACTCACGGATGCCGCGGTTGCGTTCATGACGTCGGCAGACACCGCAGTAACGCCCACCCCGAGTGAGCCCGAGCCTGAACTGTTGTACCAGAAGAGTTGGGACTACTTCCCTCACTTCACTCAGGCGTCAGTACAGGCACACCTGCCTTGGCATGGCGCTGCTCTTCTTTGGTGTGAGAGGGAGGCTTCATTTGGCCGCCGCTGCGAAGTTCGTGAAGACCTGATCTTAGGTCGCCTGCCGGACCCTGAGCCGGAGACACCCGACGGGCGTCGACGATCAATTGACACTCCAGTTGGCGCCGGAGCCAGGATGGAACGCCATTCGCCCCCAGCCACAAACCCCCAAAGGCCGTCCTTGGCCAACCCCAGGGCTGTTTTACCTTCCTCCCATGTCGAAAGCCGCAAACAACGCCGACGCCGTAAGCGCGCGCACCGAGGCCGCATCATCGGCCCCACCCGAAGACCTCGCCCTGCAGGCGCAGATCCAGGCAGCGCTCGATCTATTGGAACGCGTCAGTGAGGACCGGTCCATCCTCGCCCACGTCGACAAGGACGACCAACGGCGCCTGATCCACGCCGCCGGGCAGGTTTGGAATCCGGACGAGACACGGCGACGCCAGCTTACTCGATCTCTGGCGAAGAAGCGCAAGTCGGAAGTCATCAGCAAAGAAGAGCGCGTCCTGAACCAAACCGGCATCCGCACCCTGCGCCGCAGGCCGACGTTCACGACGCCCAACGTCCAGCCGCCGATGCTTTCACGCGAACTCCCTCCGGCCTCGCACCCAGTATCTGAGGACGCACCCGCCGCGCCAAGAGCCGAAAACAAAGCCCTCGACCGGCAGCACTGCTACGTGTGCAAGGGGCACTTCACTGAACTCCATCACTTCTACGATCAACTGTGCCCGAGCTGCGCGGAGCTGAACTACCAGAAGCGGAGTGAGTTGACCGACCTGTCGGGTCGCGTCGCCTTGCTGACCGGCGGTCGCGTGAAGATCGGATACCAGGCAGGTATCAAGCTTCTACGCTGCGGGGCCGAGCTGATCGTAACCACGCGCTTCCCGCGGGACGCGGCAGCCCGTTATGCCGGAGAAGAAGACTTCGCCGAGTGGGGTCACCGTCTCCAGATCTACGGCCTAGATCTGCGCCACACGCCCAGCGTGGAGGCGTTCTGTGCGGAGCTCCTCCGGACCCGAGATCGGCTGGACATCATCATCAGCAACGCGTGTCAAACCGTGCGGCGACCGCCTGACTTTTATGCACACATGATGGCGGATGAGGCCGCGGCCCTGGACGCGTTCCCGGAGGACGTCCAGAAGCTGTTGGGCGCCTACGAAGGCCTGCGCGGCATCGAGCTACTTCCGAGCGGGAAAGCTCCGGTCGCCTCGCTTGGACCGGTGGGCCCTGACGTCCCCGGCCTCACCCATGCTGCGCAGCTATCACAACTACCCCTCCTCGCGGAAGAGCAGGAGGCGAAGCAGGCGCTCTTTCCCGTCGGGCGGCTAGACCAGGATCTACAGCAGATCGACCTGAGGGAGACCAACTCCTGGCGCATGCTGCTGGCGGATGTACCGACGGTGGAGCTTCTAGAGGTACAACTCGTGAACGCGGTGGCTCCGTTCGTCCTGAATGCCCGCCTTAAGACGCTCATGCTGCGCACCGAAAACCGGGACAAACACATCGTCAACGTGTCGGCCGTGGAGGGTCAATTCTACAGGAACTCCAAGACGACTCGACACCCGCACACAAACATGGCGAAGGCCGCGCTGAACATGATGACGCGCACGTCGGCCACCGACTACTACCAAGACGGTATCCACATGAACGCCGTGGACACGGGCTGGGTGACCGACGAGGACCCCGAAGCGATTGCAACGAGAAAGACCGAGATGCATCGCTTTCATCCGCCGCTGGACATTGTGGATGGAGCGGCAAGGATCGTGGACCCGATCATCCATGGAATGAACACGGGTGAGCACGTGTGGGGGCAGTTCCTTAAGGACTACAAGCCGACGGACTGGTAGGAACCGGGCTCCATTCGAGGGGCTGGCACGAGGGTGGCGCGAGCCGTCACGCACGCCCCCTCGCCTGTACTTCTCCTAGCCCCGGGCGCATGATAGCCCGATGAACACAGCCCAGCTCCTCGGAAAACGGCACCCGTGACCCAACTGGCCTCTGCGGGTGTTCGCCGCGCGGCTGACCTGCCTGAGCGTTATAACGCGGTCGAGATTCTTGAGCGGAATCTGCCTCACGGCGCGGATGCCGTCGCGCTCCTGTCCGACGCTCGAGCATGCACGTTTGGCCAAATCGCGGAAGAGGTCGATCGCGTCGGCAACGCCCTGCTCGGGCTCGGCGTGCGCCCGGGCGACACCGTGGCGTTTCTAAGTCTGGACTCTGCGGAGTGGGCCGTCTCGTTCTTCGCGTGCCTCAAGATCGGCGCGGTCGCTGTGGGCATGAGCACGCTGCTCACGGTGAAAGAGCAGGCCTTCATTCTCCGAGACGCCAGCGCGCGCGTCCTCCTCGTGCACGCATCATTGGTCACGGCAGTCCGAGCAGCACTCGCCGAAGCCCCCAGCGTCGAGCACGTGGTCGTCATCGGATCTGAGGGCGATAACGACGATCCGTTCTTCATCTACGAGTCCTGGATCGCGGGCGAATCCACCGAATTGAGCGCTGCCGATACACATCGCACCGACTACGCCACCCTCAACTACTCGAGCGGGACGACTGGGCAGCCTAAGGGCATTTTCCACAGCCACCAGGACTGCGCGCTCACCGCTCAGCTTTGGGGTTTAGACGTCCTGGGCCTTCGCCCAGACGACCGCACGTTCTCGGTCGCGAAGCTGTTCTTCACCTTCGGGCTCGGCGGTAACCTGCTGTTCCCTTGGTTCGTCGGGGCGTCGGTTGTCCTCTACCCAGGCAGCCCACGCAAAGCGACGGACGTGCTCGGCGTGGTCGACCGATTCCGGCCGACCATCTTATTCACGTCTCCGACCAGCTATGCATCGATTCTCGCCGTCGAGGACTTCGCGAGCATCTATGATCTGGGATCGCTGCGTCTGTGCGTGTCCGCCGGCGAGGCGCTCCCTGCGCCTATTTGGCAGGAATTTCACGACATCACGGGCATCGATATCATCGACGGCATCGGCTCGACCGAGAACTTTCACATCTTCGTCTCGAACAGACCGGGAGACGTGCGCCCGGGAAGCAGCGGCAAGCCGGTCCCGGGATACGAGTGTCGAATCGTGGACCCAGAGGGGAACCCCGTGCCAAGAGGGGATATCGGAAATCTTCACCTCAAGGGTGAGACCGCCACGCTCTTTTACCTGCACGATCCGGAACGCTCTCGCCAGACATTCCTGGGGCCGTGGATGGATACAGGCGACAAGTACATCGAGGACGAGGACGGGTATTTTTGGCATGCCGGTCGGACCGATGACATGCTGAAGGTCGGCGGTATTTGGGTCTCCCCTGTCGAGGTGGAAAGTGCCCTCATCGCGCACCCCGCTGTCCTCGAGTGCGCCGTGGTTGGGGCTTCCGACGGGTCCGATCTGGTGAAGCCCAAGGCGTACGTCGTGCTCCAGGACGGATACCGAGGCGACGCCGACATGAGGGCGGCGCTGGTGGCGCACTGCGTAGAGCAAATGGCCGCGTACAAACGGCCCCGCTGGATCGACTTTGTTGAGGAGTTGCCCAAGACCGCGACCGGGAAGATCCAGCGCTACCGGCTTCGTTGATCGCCCCCGCTCCACCCAGATGTCCGCGGAAGCTCCTACCGGCTCGGACACCCGCATCGCAGCGGCTTGCCCCATACGCCCCAGCGGCTCATCCTGCGCGATGAATCTTGACACCACCGCCCCGCCAGTCCGCCCCAGCGTCGCTGCCATAGGTCTCGTCCGCTCGTCGACCTTCTGGCGCCACATGGCGCGGCTTCAACTCGGCCTATTCCTGTTCGGGCTCTCCGTCGCCCTCATGGTGGAGGCGCACATTGGGCTCGACCCGTGGTCCTCGCTTCACGACGCGATCAGCGGATCGTCAGGATTGAGTTTTGGTCGCATCTCGCAGGGCACCGGACTGCTGATCATTGTCTTCAGTCGGCTCGTGCTCTCGGTGAAGCCCGGCGTCGCGACCGTCTGCAACATGCTCATCATCGGCCCATGGGTGGACGTACTCCGGGAGCAATTCTGGTTCCCGAGTCAGGTGAGTGGTGTCAGCGGGACGGTCCAGTTCGTCTGCGGCGTCTTGGTGATGGGCCTCGCGACCGCCGTCTACATCGGCGCCCGCCTCGGCGCAGGCCCACGTGACGGACTCTCCATGGGTCTGTCGAGACGATTGAAGCGGAGCCTGCGGGGAACGCGCATGGGCGTAGAAATCAGCGTTCTCGCCGCAGCGGCATTGCTCGGAGGGTCCATCGGGCTCGGGACCCTGATCTTCGCGGCCCTCATGGGACCGGTCATGCAAGTCAGCCTGCGGTTATTCAGTGTCTCCCACGACCCGTCTCCGAGTCTCGGAAAAGCCTGAAGGACACGGGCCGGGTGGGGACCGTCCGCAGGAGGGCGACCTACCGTCCTAGATAGCGCATCACCGCCGGAATCCAGACCGTCCGGAAGAAAATGCCCGGGGCACCGGAGATGCCCGAGTGCATCCCTCCGACGTTGGTGAGCATCACCAAGACGATGTCGGTGTCCTCAAGCCAATACATGTAGGCCGTAAACCCGAGGGTGCCCCCCGAGTGGCCGAACGCGACATATTCGCCGTAGAACACCTCGCTTCGAGAGATGCCCTGCATGTACTGGGAGCGCGGGTTGGCGCCTTCCCTGGGCGGGTAGTACGTGAAAACCTCTTCCTGCATGGCGGGGCAGAGGAGGGCCATGGCGATCACGGCTGGCCTCCATTTATCTGTTGACTTGGGCGCTGTGGCCGACTTCGCCATAGCCCCTCAGGGCGGCGGCACGAAGCTGATGATTCACTACAGCTGCATGCTCAACTTCATGGGGCGACTGATGAAGGGGTACACGGACAAGCAGATGACAAACGGGACCGGGGGGATGGCAAAAGCGCTCCAGCGAGAAAGCGAGGGCGCGTCGGCAGCTCCGAATGACTTGCCTCGCGATTGACCCACACCCTATCGTGCGTTCTGACCCGGGACCGGAACTCCTCTTCGCGCAGATTCACGCAACCATGAAATCCATCGTCTCCTCAGGTCTGCTCGCGCTCATCGTGCTGGCGTCGCCCGCTGCGGCTTATGCCCAAGAAGGCAGCATCCGCTATAACCACTCCGTGCAGTACGAGCCCGAATCCCATCAGGGGCCTGGGGCCGAGGCTGGCGAAAACCACCAGTGGCGAGGCGGCGGGGGTGGCGATGCCCACCGGCCCCAAGGCGGCGGGGGCGGCGGTTTCCACCAGCCCCTGACAGCTGGCCAGGACGCAACCCCCACAGGAAGCACCGGCACGGTCGTGCTGACCTTCACGCCTGGCGAATCCCTGATGCGGAGGGAAGTCCTTGAGGACCCGCAGCCCAGCGCTTCAGGCGCGGCCGACCACCGGGGCTTCGGCAGATGGATGGCATCGCTGGCGAGCTCCCGTGGCACCAGCGAGACGGTCGTCGCCGCCTACCACAACAACGCAGAGGGCACGTTCACCGAGACGCGCGACTTCAGAGGCCGCTCGTTCCTGATCCGAGGAGAGACACCCGAGTATGAGTGGAGACTCGTCGGCGAGCAGAGTCAGTTCCTCGGCTTCGTGGTCCAGAAGGCGACCACCATGCTGGACAGCAAACTGATCGAAGCGTGGTTCACCCCCGAGATCCCGGTTTCAGCCGGACCGGGTCCATACGGTGGCCTTCCGGGGATGATCCTCGTGGTCTCCGTCGATGGCGGCAAAGAACTCTATTCAGCCAAAGAGATCGACCTGAACGCCCTCGCCGAGGGCGCAGTCAAGGCGCCCGATGAAGGGCAGGACGTCTCACCGGAGGCGTACGAGAGTCTGGTCGAAGAGAAGTTGGCGGAACTCAGAGCGATGCGCCGGTAGGTCGACGCAGACGGCTTTGCGCGAACAATCAGCCCGCGTAGTCCTCCAGAATCAACACCGCCCGATCCTCTTCAGACACGCTCTCGCGATACCGCCGGGCGCCCATCCAGAAGCCAATCCCCGTCACGCTGAGCGCCGCGAGAATCGCCCACTCCAGCGGCCACACGAGGACGCTCGGGCTCATGGGAATCAGCATCACTGCCAGAATGAAGAGCGACCCGCCAGCCGCGACGTACGCGAGCGCATTTCCACCGGGCATCCGGTAGGGACGATCCATGTCGGGGAATTTCTTGCGGAGTTGAATGAGCGACAGCGCGACGCCTAGGAACGCAAGCGCAATACAAAACGACCCGACATCGACAAACGCGACGATCGCCCCGCGCCCAAGGCAGGCAGAGAGGAACGTCACGAGCCCGCTGAAGATCACCGCGCGGGCGGGCGTCCCGTGCTGGGGATGCGTCTGTCCGAACGACTCGTGAATAATGCGCCCGCGGCCCAGCGAGAACAGCACGCGCGACCCGGCTAGGAAGAAGCCGTTCCAACTCGTGAGAACCCCAACCAGCCCGGCCACGAGCACCAGCTTCACCAGCACCCGAGACTCGAACGCGGACGCGAACGCCGCAGCGGTGGGCAGCGGCTCCCCGACGATGCCGCGCCACGGAGCCGTCATCCCGGCGCTGAGAATGATCGCTACATAGAAGAGCGTGGAGCCGGCGATGGCGAGTAGGATGTACAGGCCAAGCCGGTGGAGCGGCGCGTCTCCTCGTCGCTCCTCTGCTGCCTGCGGGATGGTGTCGAAGCCGACGAACCAGAATGGCACGGTCACAAAGACCGCGAGCATGCCGGCCAGGCCACCACTCCCGAACTCCGCGTCCCCGAAATAGGGGGCCATGTTGGCGACCTCTCCTGTCGTGATGCCTGCGACGACAAAAAGAACGACGCAGAACAGGAAGAGAACCGTCAGCCCCATCTGAACCCGAGCGGCGATCGCAACGCCGAAATAGTTGATGGCCGTAATGAACCCGGTGAAGAGGAAAGCCAGGAGCAGGTGAGAGGCGTACACCGTGGAACCGGCGATCTCATAGAGCGGCCACGCGTCGATCTGTGGAAACAGGAACGAAAGTACTAACCCCACAGAAATAGCTTCAAAGGCTGATACGGACAGATAGCCGAAGGCCAAGAACCAACCGATCACGAACGCCTTGGACGTGCCGAAGGCCTTGTAGGCGTACGCCACTTCTCCGCCCGTCACGGGCAGCATGGGTGTGACCTCGGCGTAACAGAGCCCGATGATCAACATGAGCGTGCCCCCCAACACAAACGCGACGATCGCGCCCGCCGGGCCGGCCTGTTCGAACCATCCGCCCAGGGCCGTAATCCAGCCCACGCCGATCATTGATCCGAAGGCGAGCGAGAAGAAGCCGAAGCCGCTGATCGCCCGCTTTAGCTCTGGGCGAGAGGTTGATGGACCGGTAGACATGGGGTGCGGTTTCGTCGAGCGATGGACCTCTACCGCTGGAACACCACCCTCCCGCCGACGATGGTCGTCAGGACCTGAACGTCCAAGATGCGCTCAGGGTCGATCGTCAGCAGATCATCGGAGAGCACGATCATGTCGGCCCACATGCCCGGCTCCAGCGTTCCTTTGAGGTCTTCCTCGAACGTGATGTACGCGCCGTTGTGTGTGTAGCCCCGGATCGCCTCCTCCATGGTCAGTCTCTCGTCTGCGGCATACACCGCCCCGGAAGCTCCCTTGCGCGTGACCGCCGCGTAGATCCCCACCAGGGGTCCAAGCGGAAGAATATCGCTGCTGAGCGCAACAAAGACGCCGTGATCCATCGGGCTGCGCAGCGGGTTGTTATGGGCTGCGTGCTCCTCGGCCAGATACTCGACGTAGCGGCCCTCCAGCGTGTACGTGAAGTTGGGCTGCTGGGTGATGAGGATGTGGTTCTCGGCCATCACGTCCATCACTTCAGGCGGCGGACGGACTGTGAAATGGTTCAAATAGTGCCGGTGGTTCTCGCGAGGCGAAGCCGCCAGGACCTCGGCGAAGTCGTCGACCGCCAGCTTGATGGCAGCATCCCCAATCGTGTGGAAGCCCATTTGCCAACCTAAGGCGTGTGCTTCACGAATGGTGGTGCGGAGCTCTTCCTCGGGAAGAGCCAAAGATCCGTGGAAACCAGGTTGACTCCGGTACTCATCAATCGTGTACGCACTGGGGCCCGTGAAGCCTCCATCGACGAACACCTTCACGGCGCCGACGCGCAGGCGCTCGTCCCCATCTCCAGTCTTCTTGCCAAACGCGTTCATGGCTTCGAGGCCACCCCAGCGGATCTGAACGCTGGCCCGCGGAAGCTCCGCTCCGTGCTCGGCGTAAACGACCTCCCATTCGGCGTACCCCTCAGTCGAGACACCCGCCTGCACCAGGCTCGTGATGCCGAGGGGCAGTAGATCCCGCAAATTCTGAACAAAACCCGGCCGTGTCTCTTCGTTGGTCGCTCGCGGCACAAGCCGACCGACGATCGCCTGCCGCTCACGAATCACTCCGTTCAATTCGCCGTTCGCGTCTTTCTCCAGGATCCCGCCTTCCGGGTCAGGCGTTGCCCTCGTAATTCCAGCCAACGCAAAGGCCAGGCTATTCACGACCGCGCTGTGCCCACCGGCTCGGGTTAGGGTGACGGGACTGCGCGGAGCGGCCGCATCCAGGTCGGCACGCGTGGGTTTACGCTGCTCGGCAAACGCGTCCTCGGACCACCCGTACCCCGTGACCCACTCCCCTTCCCCGAGTTCTGCGACTTTGGCCCGAAGCTGGGCCTGCAGCTCTTCGATGGACGTGGTCTCGCGCAGATCGATTTCGCGGGTCGGGCTACCGCTGATGTGGAGGTGCGCATCGTTGAAGCCAGGAAGGACCGTCTTTCCTGCGAGATCGATCGACTGGGTCGCAGCATACTTCGCAACCAGATCAGCGCCACCAACCTCGACGATGATTCCGTCGCGCACCGCGACGGCCTCACGGATGGAGAACGCATCATCAACCGTCACGATCTTTCCGTTGTACAACAGCAGATCTACGGGCTCAGGCGGGGTGCAGGCGAAGAATGCCATGAGCAACGCCGCACTGAGGGCTGATCGTCTCATCAAGTCCGCTCCTTCAAAGCTTGGAGAACCGTGAACTCACGTGCGGCCAGGGCCCGCATAGGGGCGTCTGCGCGGCACGAAGGAGGGCCGAATCGCCTATAACCGCAATCCATGATGTTGCCCCAGCAGCGAGAAACTCCCTCCGACTTGTCACGATGGATTATCCTTTTTCGGAACCGAAGGGAAGAACGCTGAGTCTAAGGTGCGGCCCGCACAAAGGGTAGCAGTGAGCGCGAGCAGCCGAACGAAGTCGAAGAAATGAGCATCCCTCGCCGAGCCACGCCCGTAAAGGGGGCCAAAATTCCGTCGTCGCGGAGCGAGCGCTTCCAGGCGCTGAAGACCGTGCCGCCACTGTTGCGGATGGTCTGCAAGGCACACCCGGGGCTCACGTTGGCGACGATCCTGTCGCGCCTTGTGCGCCCGCTGTCCCCCATCGCGCTGCTTTGGATCGGGAAGCTCATCATTTAGGCGGTCGAGCTCTACTACCGCGGCGATCAGCCCGTGGACTGGCGGCATCTGTGGACGCTCATTGCGATCGAATTGGTCATCGCGGTGGCCGCGGAAGTTCTCTCGCGCGGCTCCAACCTCGTGGAAGGGCTCCTTGGTGAGCACTTTCGCAGTGACGTAGCCATTCGGGTCATGGAGCACGCCGCCACACTCGACGTCGCCCAGTTTGAAGACTCAGAAACGTACGATCAGCTGGAACGGGCCCGCAGAGAGTCCGATAGAGGGATCGGCTTCCTGATCCAGATCCTGGGGCTGGCGCAGTCCATGATCACGGTCGTCTCCATGGTCGCCGGCCTCATCCTCTTTGTTCCCTGGCTGGTGCTTCTGCTCTTTGTCTCGGTCCTGCCCGCCTTCTTCGGCGAAACGTATTTCGCGGCACTGGGCTACACGCTCCGCCACAGTTGGACGCAGAGCCGGCGCATGCTCGACTACCTGAGGTACATGGCTGCAAATGACAACGCGGCGAAGGAGGTGCGGCTCTTTGGGCTCTCTCCTTACCTCATTGGGCGCTACCGCGAGCACGCCGAAGGGTTTCTGCACGAAGCCCAAACGCTGGCCATCCAGCGCACCTCGTGGCCGCCGCCCTGGCGGTCCTTGGGTCGCTGGGCCTCTACGGCGGGTACGCCGTGGTCATCTACTACACGATCATCGGCCACGTATCGCCCTCTGGAGAACTGTTCACGATCGGTGTCCTCACTTTCTTGATAGGATCTCTACGGCAGAGTCAGGGCCTCCTCGAGGGTGTCCTACTGAGCCTGTCCGGCATCTACGAACAAAGCCTCTACCTCCGCGACCTCCTTCTATTTCTTGATGTGCGTCCGCAGATCCTATCGAAGCCCGGCGCAATCCTGGTGCCCAGGCCCATCACAAAGGGGTTCGTTCTCGAGGGCGTCGGCTACAAATACCCTGGGTCGGAAGCCTACGCGGTTCGCGAGTTGAACTTCGCGCTGCGCCAGGGTGAATCCGTGGCGCTCGTGGCGGAAAACGGCGCTGGCAAGACCACCCTGGTGAAGCTGTTGAGTGGGCTATACGACCCCGATGAGGCGCGCATCCTCTTGGACGGGGTGGACCTCCGCGAATACGACCTCGTCGACCTGCACCGCAACATCGGGGTGATCTTCCAGGATTTTCTACGCTTCTCCTTCCTGTTCAAGGAGAACATCGGCGTTGGGATGGTCGACGAGATCGACGATTGGGATCGCATCCAGGCGGCCGCGGCGAATAGCCTCGCAGACACCGTGGCACCTACGCTCACGGACGGTTTCGACCAGCAGCTAGGCCGCAAGTTCGAAGGCGGCGTCGACCTTTCCGGAGGAGAATGGCAGAAGCTGGCCTTGGGTCGGGCCTACATGAGGGATGCTCAGCTTCTAATTCTGGACGAGCCCACGGCTGCGCTCGATGCGAGGGCTGAGTATGAGGTGTTCGAGAGGTTCACCGAACTCACCCGCGGACGGACGGCCGTCCTCATCTCCCATCGTTTTTCGACCGTCCGTATGGCAGATCGTATCGTGGTGCTGGAAGGGGGAGGAATGCGGGAGACCGGGACGCATCAGGAACTATTGGCACAGGGCGGCCTCTACGCCGAATTGTTTAACCTGCAGGCTGAGGGGTACCGCTGAGAGGTATGGGTCGGCCTACTCGGCCACACCCCTCAGCAGGCCCACTCTGCCCACACCCCCAGCCGACCTACTGCGCCACACCCCCCAGTCGGACCGGCGTCGCGCCGCCTAGGTGGATCCCATTAAAGAGAAACTTGAAGGTCGCGTGCGGCTGCGCGCGTTTCTTGATCAGGGGACCGAAGAAGAACATCCGCCCTTCCCCCACCTTCGCCTCTGACACCGCGGTTCCGCCAAAGAGTTGGTGCTCGCCCCACGCCCAACCGCTGCGGAGGGGCGTCGTGGAATCGAACCATGCCACGGGCGTGACCCCAAGGCTTCCGGCCTGCGGCAGAAGCCGGAATACCGGACTGTTGTTGAACATGATGTTCGTGTGATCCCCGAAGCCGTAGGCCAACGGGTGCGTGTTGTCCACCGCCATCTCGAGCACCGAGCTCGGCACATAATATTCTGCTCGGGCGAGAGGATCGCCCGCTCCATCCGCGAGATGGTTTGTCATGGGCAAGCCGGCATGGGTCGCGAGGCTGGTCGAAGAACCGATCGCCAAGAGCGTGCCACCGTTGCGCACATAGTCGATCAAATTCGGGACCGTCTCTTCAGCGGTCACCCTGCCAAGCTGCGCCTCATATTCCGCGGGAATGTTGCCCTGATTCCCTCCGCCAAATCCGCCACCGAATCCACCCCCGCCACCCGCGGCGGGAATTCCTCCGTCTTCGAAGACAAGTACGTCGAAGTCGTCCTCAAGTCCGGCCTCATTCAGGGTCTGGGGATAGACCACCTCGTACGGAAATTCGTACTGCTCGAACATCCACCGAGTCCACCCCGACGACATCGAGCCGCCGAATTGGTCCCAGAGTCCCATGGTGACAGGACTCAGCTTCAGCGCGTCCACGGACGGAGTCGACGTCGCACCCACAAAGTCGAGACCGAGCTGCGCAGCCAGATCAGTGATCATGGTGCGACTTTGAGCGGTGGCGGGCACCCAGAGCGTTCCCGCCGGCCAGGCATGGCCCGCAGCGGTCACCGCGTCCGAGATCCAATAGACCTCCTCGTCCGCAGCCAACAATCGATTCGTCGCGATGGCCGCGTCATTCACGGCGTGGCTCACGAAGAAACCGGCCGCCCCGCTGGCGTTGGTCACCTGCCCCGCCGGCGGCGTAGAGAAGCCCTCGACCACTTCAAATGGACCCTCGAATCCGTCCAAAACACGATCGAACTCCACGCCCATCTGCATGGCCAGCGTATAACCTGCGTTGTCGTAAGGGGGGATGGGCGGTCCGCCCTCGTACTCGAAGTCGTTGGGGTGATCCTGCGGCTCGAACATGTCGTACACGTGGGGCGCGTAGGCCTGGTCGGTACGGACAACGAGTGAGTTCGCGGGGTATCGTTTGCCCGCAACTGAGAAGGCAGCAGTCGCGCGGTGAATCGTCACTCCGTTCTTCTCCAGCGTATTCACGAACTTCACCGCGGTCGGGAAGTCAGGCTGGTCCGAGGGGAGGATGTAGCCCCGCGGGTCCCGCATATCAGGGGCCCTAAAACGCTGGAATCCTGCAGGATCCAATCCACCTCGACCGCCGCCGCGTCCTCCACCGGCCGCCGGAGCGGCGCTCGCGAGCTCCGCGGATACCTGAGCCACGAATTTTGGCTTGATCGTCCACGAGTCTTCGCTGCCCCGCTCGATGGCCTCTCGGCCCATCCGGTAACGATTAAAAAGCACCGTTTCGCGGTACCGCGAGGCGTAGTCCAGGATCGCCCGGTTGTTGGTGATCGAATAGTCGACTGATTGCCGGAAATGCCACTCCTGCGGGGTGATCGGTGCGGGCAGGTCGCCCACAGCGAGGAGCCGGTCGGGCACGAACTGGATCCGCATCGGGGTCGGGTTACCCTGCGTTTCCGTCAGGATGCCGATCATGTTGTGGAAGTAACTCGTCGTGCGGAGGTTGCCGTTAAACCACGCCGAATAGCTGGCGCCCTGCCGCATGGTCGCGCCCGGCTTTCCTTCGGCAACCAGCCGGGAGTGCATGGCGGTTCCCACTGCTTGAATTCCCAACGTCACCAGCGGGTGGACGTTGTGATTGGGCGGATCCCGAAACGGGGGTGCGAAGAGCACCGTCCCCGACGGTCCGGTTTGGTGATGGTTGTACATGATCTGCGGATACCACTCGCGGAACATGACCCGCGAGATGTTCTCCGTCTCGGGCTGGGTCACCATATACGAGTCACGGTTGTTGTCGTGCCCGACGTACTTCTGATAGAGCCGAGGGATGCCGCCGGTGCTGCGTTGCATCGGGTCGAGCTCTCGCATGTACCAACTCGAGACCAACTCCATTCCGTCCGGGTTCGCATGCACCAGGAGGGTGACGGCGTCATCAAGGAAGCGGTGGGTCTCCGCGTCGTCGAGCGTCACCATCTGATACGCCATCTCCATCAGCTGGGCGGCGCCTAGGACCTCCGTCGCGTGTAGCCCTCCATCGATCCAAACGACGGCCTTCGCGGTCTCAGACAGCGCTCTCGCCTCGTCATCCGTCAGGTCGGTCGCGAGGGCTAGGCGGCGCGAGTTGCGCTTGTGTTCGTCAAGATTGGCATGGTTCGCAGGCGACGTGATGATCGCCATAAGGTGGGGTCGACCCTCGGCCGTGTAGCCGATCGTGTCGAGCACCATCCGCGGCGACTCCTCGGCGAGTACCTGCCAATACGCCGTCAACTCCGTGTAGGTCGCCAGCCAGTAGTCGTCACCGATGTTGTGGCCCAATTGGGCCATCGGGGTCGTGATCTTCTGTGCCTGGAGCCCGGGGATCGCTGCGAGCAGAAAAGCTGCGCCCAGAAGGATCCCAAGGGAGGTGCGCGACGGTTTGCTCATGGTGATCCCACCTGCTGCTGGGGTGACGGCTCACCCGGTGCCCGGGGAGGCGGTCAATATAGAGTCCGCGCTCGAGTTCCGGCCAGCATTTAGTGGAGAGAGAAAGAGAGAGAGAGAGAGAGAGAGAGAGAGAGAGAAGTTGTGGCCTACAAAGCCCCGTCCCTGGCCGCAGCGGGGGCGGTTATCTCTCCCGGACTTCGGACGCCTTCACACGCTCAATGAGGTCGGCCCACTGTTGCATCGTGTTGGGGTCCCAGACCGCGTTCATCGTGGCGCGCGCCTCGTCCTCCGGGACGCCCTCCACGAGCGTGCGGTACATATAGACGAAGGCGGAAGCCCGCATATTTGCGAAGCAGTGAACGAAGATCTTCCGGTCCGCGTTCGCGCGCATGACGTCGAAGAACATCGCTACGTCGCTCACCTTGGGCTGTTCCCAATCAACGGGAATGTGCACGTAGGTCAGTCCGGACTGGGCGACCAAGAAGCCTTCCTGACCGTTCCGAGCCTCGTCGGCGACTGCCAGGTTCACGACGACCTCGTAGCCCTGCGCGCCTAGCAACGGAATCTGCTCGTAACCGATCTGCCCGGCCGAAGCGAGTTGAGGGGAGACCACCTGGAAATTGCGAATCGTCTCCAGGGCAGGCGGGGCGTTTTGTTGCGCCCGCACCGGATGCGCCAATAGGGTCAAGGACAGAAACACAGCCGGGATCAGATACATTTTTTTCATGGTGATGAGACTAGTCCGCCAGGACTACGGCCGCCAGGACTACGGCCGCCACTTACCCCTCACCGATCGAGCAAAGGTATTCCCGATCCCACGCTGCGATCATGCTCTCCAACTCGGAGTAGGGGCCCGGTGTGTAGGCCTGCGACGAGATGCCCTGCTGGGATAGGGCGCTGACCTGCCAATCCTGTTTGTTGGTCATGTTCCAGAACTCCACCGCTGGGCTCGGATTAAAGTCCTCCGACGCCATGGCGTCGGGGTGAAAGAGCCAGTCGCAGACCACCCTCGTTGCGTCGGTTGCCAAGCGCTCGATCCGGTGAATAAGCACGTAGTCGGGGTGTAGGCTCAGAAGCATGTTCGGGTAGACCGTGTAGTACTGAACGCAGCTGAGCGCTTCTCCACTCAGGTCACCGAGCGAAGGCGCGCACGTTTGACCGGTCATGGTCATGCTGCCGCCCTCGATGGCCATGTGCATGGGACCGCCAAGAAACGGCCCCTCTTCTAAGTCGTTGGAGGAGTTCCTGAACGGTGTGAGCCTGTTCAGGGCCGGATGCAGACCTGGGCAGTGGTAACACTCCGAGTAGTTCTGGAAGACCAACTTCCAATTACAAGGGATCTCATAAGTGATGCTATGCGCGATCTCGAGTTGGTCCAGTGTCCATGATCCGAACTTGTCGATCAGAGGCGCATAGGCCTGCTCGAAAGGCACCGGCTCCTCGGAGAGGCAGATGAAGACACACCCTTCCCAAGTCGCCACGGACACCGGTTTGAGCGGGTAGTCCTCCTGACAGAACGATTCCACCTCGTCCATGAACGGCGCCCCGATGAGCGTCCCGTCCAGGCCGTACGTCCATGCGTGATAGAGGCACTGAATGCTCTTCGAGAGCTGGCCTTCGGGCTCTGCGAGCAGGCGGGTCCCTCGATGCCGGCACACGTTGTGAAACGCACGAATTTCTCCCGCGCCGTCCCGCAGTACGATGATGCTCTCCAACTCGATCTCACGTAGGAAGTAGCTGCCGGCTTGCGCAAGCGAGCTCGCCCGTCCGGCGTAAATCCAGCGCTCGAAAAAGACGCTCCTCGTCTCCGCCTCGTAGATACCCGGATCCGTGTAATACTTACGGGCGAGGGTCTTGGCGGCATGCGCGGTGCGGGTCGACATGGTGTACGCCTGTTCAGGTGTTCGGCACGAGGTCGGGCGACGAAAGTATTGCCCCCCCCAGCGACCGGAAAGCGCCACCTGGCCCGGAGGGCGAGCGGTGATCCGCACAACCCAACGCTTCCGTCGGCTGGGTGGGCCCGCGGGTCCAGTCGCCTCCGAACCCTCCAACGTAGCACTCCGGGATGACATCCTGGCGACGCACGAATAGACTCACGTCCACGCCGTCCCTACGAACCACCGGGCCCTCCTTCCCGGCCAAGCAGGCCTCCGCTGATGACCGACCCGACTCCCCACCCGACCCCGTCGTTCGACTTCTCTCAAGAGGAATTTCAACGCGTGGGCACGCGAGTTCTGGCCGCCATGTGGGAGGCGATCCAGAAAGGGCAGACAGCGCCGATCATCGCGCCCGCTCGAGGTGACGAGGTCCGGGCGCTCGTGGACGAACCTCTGCCCCGGCAAGGAATCGCGGTCGATGAGGTCATCAGCACCTGGAGCTCCGCCATGCTCCCGCACTGCCGGCAGAATGGGCACCCGCGCTTCTTCGGCTACGTCGTCACGTCGCCGGACCCGATCGGGATTTTCGCCGACGCCATGGCCTCTGCGATGAACCAGGGGCTCACGGCCTGGCGCTCCGCCCCTGGAGCCACGGAAGTCGAGCGGCTGGTGCTGCGGTGGCTGGACGAGCTGGTGGGTTTCGGTGGTGTGGGCAGTGGCATTCTCACCAGCGGGGGATCCTCCGCCAACTTCCACGCGCTGGCCTGCGCGGTCCACAAGGCCGACGCCGCAGGCGCGCCCCGCCATCAGCAGACGATCTACATGAGTCGTGAGGCCCACGTCTCCATGCGGAAGGCTGGCCGGGTCCTAGGGATCCCCGACGCTCAAATTCACTTGATCCCGGTTGACGAGCGCCGCCGCCTGCGGCTGGACCTCCTAGCGGCCCAGCTAGATCAAGACCGCGAAGTGGGATTGGTTCCTTCAGCGGTATGCGCGTCAGCTGGCGGTGCGAATACGGGCGCCATCGATCCGCTCGGAGAAGTCGCGGACCTTTGCGCGGCGCAGGATCTGTGGCTTCACATCGACGGCGCGTATGGCGCGCCCGCGGCTGCGACCACGAAGTATGCATGGATGCAGGACGCGTTTCGCCGCGCTGACTCTCTGTCGCTAGACCCGCACAAGTGGCTTTTCGCCCCTGCCGACGTCGGCTGCTTGCTCCTCCGAGACGAGGAAGGGAGCCGTCAACTCTTTGGCTGGGAGAGCGAGTACACGAAGGTCACGCAGACCGACCCCATTGAACGATTCGCATTCTTCGATCACGGCCTCGAAATGACTCGTCGCTTTCGAGGCCTAAAAGTGTGGTCGATCCTCAAGGCCCGGGGCGCCGACGGCATCATCGAGGTGATCGACCGAGACATCGAGCTACGCGAAGCGCTCGACGACCGCATCGCGCAGGAGCCGGAACTCGAGCCTCTGGGCTCGGAATTGAGCATTAGTTGCTTCCGCTTCAACCCCTCGTCGGCTCAGACTGAAGCTGAGATCGACGAATTGAATCGACGCATACTGGAGACGATCGTGCATGAGGGGGAAGCTTATATGTCGCCTACGTACCTTGAGGGCCGATACGCGCTCAGGGCGTGCATCGTGAACTTCCGCACCCGGGTCGAGGACATTCATTTTTTGCTTGATGAGGTGTTACGGATCGGGAGGGCGGAGTAGGATTGTGAGGCCGATCCTGCCTGCGGCCGCGCGGGCGGTTACTGTGGCATTCGATCCGACCGTTACCGACCGACAACGACCAACCACGGTTACCGGCAGACCCGCGTATCTCCAGCAACCAGCCACCGTACCGACATGACCAACCAGCGAGGCCCGCATGGAAGTACCACTACTCGTAGATGACTTTCTGCGACGCGCCGCCCAGGTGTACGCTGACAAGACGGCGGTCGTCGACGGGGATCTCCGGTTCACCTATGGGGAACTGACGGACCGGGTCAATCGCCTCTCGAACGCATTGCTCTCGCTGGGCGTCGTCCAGGGAGACCGCGTCTGCATTCTGTCGCCCAACTCTCATTTCTTCTTGGAGAGCTTCTACGCGACCAGCCAAATCGGGGCCATTCTAGTCCCGCTCAACTATCGGCTCAGTGGGCCCGAACATCGCTACATCCTCGATCACGCCGGGGTTCGAGCGGTTCTGGTGGACTCCGAGTATACGGAGGTGATCGACGGGATTCGAGGCGAACGGGATCGGGTGGAGTTCTTCATCTCCGCCTCCGAGGACGGGACACCCCGAGAGGGATGGCTCGATTGGAACGAGCTGATCATCGGTGTCTCGACGACCCCTCCCCCGCCACCATCCCCGCCGATCAATGAAAATGACGTGGTTTCGATCAACTACACCTCCGGGACGACAGGCCGACCGAAGGGCGTGATGCTGACGCACAGGAACTGTTACCTGAACGCCTATAACATGATCGCCCATCTCGGCATCCGGCATGACGACGTTGAGCTCTGGACGCTTCCCATGTTCCACTGCAACGGCTGGGGTGGCGTGTATGCACTCACCGGCATGGGGGGCACGCACGTAATCTTGCGCAGCGTGGACGCAAAGACGATCTATGCCCTCATCGAACGTGAAGGCGTGACCTTCGCGTGCATGGCGCCCACGGTGCTTCGTGTCATCCTGGACTACCCAGACAAGTCGGACCACGACCTTCCTTCTGATGTCCGCTTCGTGCTGGCTGGCGCGCCGCCACCGGTCGCATTCATTGAGCGCTTGGAGACCGAACTGGGCTGGACGTTCCTCCAGATCTACGGGCTGACGGAGACGGCCCCACTCCTCACCGTCTCCCATCCCGACTTCCACACGGAGCGGGGTGCGTGGGCTCGGCGAGCCAGAGCCGGTGTGCCCGGGATTGGCGTCGAAGTCGCGATTCTCGATGACGAGGGAGTGCCGGTGCCGATGGACGGTGAGACCGTCGGAGAAATTTGTGCCCGCTCCAACGTGGTCTTCAAGGGCTACTATGAGCAGCCGGATCAGACCGCAGTCGCCATTCACGACGGCTACTTCCATACGGGCGACCTGGCGGTGTGGGACGAGACACGGTCGGTGTATATCGTGGATCGCAAGAAGGACGTGATCATCTCGGGGGGCGAGAACATTAGCTCGCCTGAGATCGAGGATGTCCTCTACCAACACCCGTCCGTCGTAGAGTGCGCCGTCATCGGGATTCCCCACGAAAAGTGGGGCGAGACGCCGCACGCGCTGCTCGTGCTGAAAGTTGGGGATTCACTGACGCAGGATGAAGCGATCGCGTTTTGCCGCGAGCACCTGGCCGGCTTCAAGTGCCCCACCAGCGTCGAAATCCTAGATGCGCTCCCACGTACGGCGACCGGGAAGCTCCAGAAGTTTAGGCTACGGGAGAAGTACTGGCAGGGGCGGGAGCGGCGGGTCAACTGAGCCCGACCAACGGAGCCGTCGATGTCCTGATCGTGGGCGCAGGAATCGCTGGACTGGCCGCAGCCCGCGTTCTCGTGGCGGAGGGCCTCGACGTGACGGTCCTTGAGGCGCGGAGCCGTGTGGGCGGACGACTGCTGTCGCTCCCTGCCCGAGGTGGCGGCCTCGATCTCGGAGCGACATGGTTTTGGCCCAACGAGCCGCGCATCGCCACCTTGATCGCTGAGCTGGGCATCGCCACACACGGCCAGTTTCTGGCCGGTGCTGCGATGTACCAAGACCTCAACGGTGTCCAAAGGCTGGATGACAATCCCATAGACGTGCCGTCGGGGCGAATCTCCGCAGGCATGCAACAACTCGCGGACGCCGTGGCCAGCGAGTTGCCCGCTGGCTCAATCAGGCTCGCGCACTCGGTGACCCTGATCGGGCTGGCCGCGGACCACATCGCGGCCGAAACGCCGCACGGCCGCTTTTGGGGCAAACAGCTGATCGTCGCGATTCCGCCTGCCCTGGCCTCGTCGACGATCGACTTCGTGCCCGGCCTGGACACAGAGACCGCTGCGGTCGCACGGCGCACTCCGGTGTGGATGGGCGCAATGACCAAGGTTGTGGCTCAGTTCTCGTCGCCGTTCTGGAGGGATCGCGGGCTCGCCGGCTCGGCCGTAAGCCACGTCGGTCCGATGCGTGAGATCCATGACATGAGCGGAGGAGACGGCCAGCCGGCGGCTCTGTTCGGCTTCGTGCCGCCCCCCGTGGTTGGGCAGCGAACCGTCACCGCGAAGGAGGTGGTAGAGCAACTCGTCGCTCTGTTCGGGCCCGACGCCACCCATCCCGACCAGCTCACGATTCACGACTGGAGCGATGAGTCGTACACGTCGCCACCGGGCGTCGAACAACTCGATGCCTACGAGCTGTTCGGCCACCCTTGTTATACGAGGCCCGCGCTCGACGGCCGCCTCCACTGGGCCTCGACGGAGACCTCCCTCGAATACCCGGGGCATGTTGAGGGAGCGCTCGCCGCGGCCTATCGTGCGGCAGGAGCGGTGGTCAGGGCAACGCGTACCTGAGGCCAAGGGCCCGCGATTATGCCAACCCGCCAGGCACTTCTGGCCCAGCCACCCCCGAGCGCCCTACCTTGGCTCCCCGCCTAGAGGGGCCCATTGACTTGGTTGAATTCGCTCTTCCTGGCCTCAACACTGAGCGACTTAGTCGGCACACCAAGGATCTGCACCCCATGAAAAGACCTCTGCGCCGCCTCCTCGGACTCACTCTTGGCCTTTTCGTATTCGGGTGCGCCGCTGGCGCCCCCGACACAGCGGCCGAAGACGCTCGCCTGAACGCGTTTCTGGACGTGGTCTTTGAACGCGGCGTCTCAGAGAGCCCTGAAACCCAATCCTATCTCGGCCGCAAAGGCGATCAGTTGGGGCAATGGGACGACCGGTCCGACGCATTCGCGGCGGCCCAGACAGCACGAAGCGCGGCAGATCTAGATCGGTTGCGAGGGGAATTCGACCGAGAACTGCTGGGCGAGCAAGGTCAGCTCAGCTACGACCTCTTCGTGTTCAACACGGAACAACGGGTCCGCGATCAGGCCTTCTTCCGCCACTTCTATGTGGCCGATCAGTTCAATGGGCAGATCACCAACCCGCTGACCCTGCTTCAGAACAACCACACGATAAGCAGTCTGCAGGACGCCAACGACTATGTGCAGCGGATAGCAGGACTGGAGGGACTGTTCAGCGAGATGGCTGAGCGGTTGGCCGACCGGGCAACCTTCGGCGTGATCCCGCCGGCCTTTTCCTTCCCGGCCATGATCACCGACGCGGCCCGGATGAGTTCGGGCGCGCCGGTCGACCGTTCCCAGGAAGACAACCCGCTCTACGCCGACTTCAAGGCCAAGGTCGGGGAACTCGAGTTGAGTGACGCGGAACGATCCGACCTGATGACGAGGGCAGACGAGGCTTGGGCCGGTCCGTTAAAGAGAGGCTTCGACACCTTGGTTGGTGAGCTGCGGCGCTTGCAGGCCACGCAGACCGAGAACCTTGGTGTGTGGTCTCTGCCGGGCGGGGAGGCGTTCTACGCGAACCGTGTCAGAAACCAAACGACACTCGATCTCAGCGCTGAAGAGATTCATCAGATCGGGCTCGACGACGTGGCTCGCATCCACGGCGAGATGGAGGGAATCATGCAGGCCGTCGGCTTCGAGGGTGATCTCCAGGATTTCTTCGCCTTCGTGCGTACCGACCCGAACAACTTCTACGAGGACAGCGACGCGGGCCGAGCTGTGTTTTTGGCGGAGGCCGAACAACAAATCACCGCGATTTTCGAGGTCGCGGATCAATACTTCAACCACCTGCCGCGAGCCGGACTGGAAGTTCGGCGGGTCGAGCCGTGGAGAGAAAATTCCACCAGTATCGCGTTCTACGATTCGCCTTCCCAGGATGGGTCTCGTCCGGGCATCTACTACGCAAACCTGGCGGACATGAAGAGCGTGCAGAAGTACGTCTTTACTGCGATCACGTACCACGAAGGCGTTCCGGGCCACCACTTCCAGATCGCCCTGGCCCAGGAGATGGCCGGCCTGCCGCTCTTCCGCAAATTCGGGGGGTACGGCGCCTACGTGGAGGGATGGGCGCTGTATGCCGAGCGCCTGGCGCGAGAGATGGGCTTCTACCAGGATCCCATGCGGGACTTCGGTCGTCTGCAGGATGAGATTTGGAGATCTGTGCGCCTCGTGACCGACACGGGCATTCACTCCAAGCGATGGACTCGGCAGCAGGCCATCGACTATTTCATGGTGAACACACCGATTTCGGAAGGCGATATCATCACTGAGGTGGAGCGGTACTTCGTGAACCCCGGCCAGGCATTGAGTTATAAAATGGGCATGACGCAGATCCTCGTGTTGCGCGATAGAGCCGAGGCAGCCCTGGGGGACCAATTCGACATCCGCGACTTCCACGATGCGGTCATCGGCTCGGGCGCGCTTCCGCTTCTGGTCCTTGAACAGCAGGTGGATCGATACATCGCCCGCACTCTGGGAGAGGGAGCATCTTGAGCACTCGTCCCATAGATGCGCCTCCGTTCAAGGTGTGGCTGCTGGTCCTCACCGTGATGGTCGCGGGGTGTGGCCCGACCCAATCATCTGAAGGGGAAGCCGCGCGGGTTCTCTCCGAAGCGGCCGAGACCATCACGCTGCGCTACCTGGGCGCCGCCGGCTGGGAAATCACCGCGCCCTCCGAAGGTGAGGCTGAACCGGTGATCGTCTTGGTCGACCCGTATCTGACCCGCGCGAAGTACGACGGTCAGCCGAGTCCGGATCCGACCGACACGCGGCCCGTCTACAACCGCACCGATACGCTCTTCAGTGACACCGAGGTGATCGACGCCCAGATCCAACGGGCCGACTATATCCTGGTGCAGCACAGTCACCCAGATCACGTCATGGACGTGCCCTACCTCGCGAATAAGACCGGGGCTGTGGTGATCGGGCACGAAAGTACGATCAACATCATGCGAGCCTACGGCGTGCCGGATCAGCAGTTGATCACCGTGCGCGGGGGTGAGGACTATGACTTTGGCGACGTCTCGATTCGAGTAATCCCGAGCCTCCACAGTCCGCTGGGCGACAAGCGTTACTACCAGTCCGAGGTGGTAGAAGCCGGAGCGACGCGCCCCCTGCGCATAAGCCAACTCGTCGAGGGAGGCTCGCTGATGTTCCTCGTCCGGATCGGCGGCCATGAAGTCATGACGATGGGATCGATGAACTACATCGCACGTGAAGTTGAGGGACTCCGCCCGGACGTGGCCCTCGTGGGAGCCGCCCCGTCACACTTGGAGATTTTCGAGTACACCCCGCGGCTTATGGCCGCGCTCGGCTACCCTCCCGTCGTGATCCCGACCCATGCCGACAACTTCCGGGCGCCCTATGGATCCGAGATCGCGTACCGCACCGAATGGGTCGACGCGTTCGCAGAGGAGGTCCGGCTGGCCTCTCCGGATTCGCGGGTCATCATTCCGAAGCACCTAGAACCGATCCGACTGGGGGGGCGATGACCGCTCTCTCCGCCACATCCCTCACGCGACAAACGCCCCCATGACGATCCCCACCCGAGGAGACGACTGCATGCCCACACGCCGAATCTCAAGAAAGCTGTTTTTCTGCGCGCTGGCGTTCGCCTTGCTCTCGCCAACGTCGACCGCTGCCCAGAGCGCGGACCTCGTCTACATCTCGAACGTGATCGGGACGGAGGCCGAGGGCGTGTCGCTGAGCACGATAGAGCAGCAGACGGCCGCCGCGTTGGACAATCTCGGAACGGCGTTACGCGCTCAGGGTCTGACCTACACAGACGTTGTGGTGTCGAACGTGTTCCTAAGAGACGCCAGCGACTTTCAGGGCATGAACGGTGTTTATCGCACGTATTTTCAGACCGCGCCTCCCACCCGCGCGACGGTGCAGGCCGACTTGTTGGATCCAGATGCGTTGATCCAGTTCTCGATGGTGGCCGCCCGAGGATCCAAGGAGATCATCAAGCCGGCGGGGCTGCGCTCTCCCGAGCTCCCCTACTCGTGGGGCGTCAAAGTCGGAAGCACGCTGTTCCTCTCCGGCGCGACCAGCCGGAGTCCCGAGACGTACCAGCCCGTTCCGGGGGACGTCCCCACCCAGACCCGTCGCGTTTTTGGGAACCTCGGCATGGTGTTGGAGGCCGGGGGCATGAGCTTCGCCGACTTGGTCAGTTGCAAAGTCTTTCTGGATGACCCGACCGCGTTCGCCGACATGAATGGGGCCTACGCAGAATTCGTGACCGCGACCGATCCTCCCGCGCGCGCGACCGTGGGGTCCCCCCTCACGAATCCCGTGTTTTCTACGGAGATTCAGTGCGTGGCGCAGGCGTCTTCCGACCGGACAGTCGTGCGCCCTGAGGCCCGTGGACGCAGCCCGTATTCACCGGGAATCGATACGGGCGATCGCGTGTACCTTGCTGGTGTGACTGGACGAGGCAGCGACGCTGCCGAGGAAACACGGGCCGCGATGGCGAGCATCACGACCACGCTTGCAAGCGCCTCGGTGGACTTCGAACAGGTCGAAAGTGTGTGGGTCTTCTTGACCGACATGGATGACTGGGCGGCGGTGCGGGCCGAGTTGGAAGCAACGCTTGGTGACGGTGCCCCTGCGCCAACCGTCATCGGCACGCAACTCGTAGGGCGGTCGCGTGTGGAGATTCAGCTCGTGCTGAAGCGATAACGGTCAGGCTGGGTAGCCAGATCGCCAACGAACAACGCCCCGGTCCGTCACGAGGACGGGCCGGGGCGTTTGCGCAGTCCAGTCCCGATTCGTCAGTTACCGACGCGCTGCACCCGGTCGAAGTCAGAGATCGCGTTCAGGTGGTTGATCAAGGCCTGCAGTTCAGAAAGCCGCGCCGTTGTCGCCGCATTTTGGGCCGCGACTAGCTCGAAATTCGTGGCGATTCCGACGTTGAAGCGAGTCTGCTCCGCCTGAAGGTTCTGCTCAGACGCCTCACGGCTTCGCTGCGCAGCCTGGTGCTGAAGGAATGTGTTACCCACAGCGAGGCCGGCGGCCGTGACCTGCGTCACGACGCCCAGCTCCTGCGCACGCTGAGAAAGTTGGAGCTGTTGATACTGCAGTTGGGCCCGTTCGACGTTGCGCTTGGCCGGGTTGTTACCAATCGGCAGTGAGCCGGAAAGGGAGATATTCCAAGTCGGCGCATCGAGGCTAGCAATGGACGAGAGCCCGTCGCCGTAGCCACCCGACGCGATCAAGACCGGGTCACCACCAAGGCTCGAGCGTTCGAACAGGTCCCCACCCACACCCTGGGCCGAGTAGGAGGCTGACAGGTCGAGCGTCGGGAGTTGGTTGGACCGAGACACCTCCAAGTTCACCTCAGAGATGCGCTGCTGCTCCGTCGACTGTCGTATATCGGTACGGTCGCGAAGGGCGATTGCGATGGCCGCCTCGATGTCCACGGCCTGGTCGACCAGTAGCGGCGGATCCGTCGGATTGATCGTCTCTAGGAGCAGCGGATCGTTCGGCCCGCTGAGCAGAAGCCGCTTGAACGCCAACTCCAAGTTCCGCCACTGAATCTCAGCATTGAGGAGCGCCTGCTGTGCGTTCGCCTCTTGAGCCTGAGACTGGATCAACTGGAACCGCGTCGCCCGCCCAACTCGGACCAGCACCTCGTTTTGGGCCACGAGTTCCTCGGCCTGCGTGAGACTCCGTCGCTGGATCTCGACCTGCTCAATGGTTGCGCGAAGCCCCCAATAGCCTGAACGCACCTGCCGCATAATGTTCTCGAGGCGGGACACCAACTGCAGATCGGAAATCGTTCCTTGAATCTGCTGAGTTTGGAGCGAAGCGCGTTGATTGTCCGCTCGGAAGCCGGCCAGCAGGGGCTGCGTATAGCTCAAGCTGGCCGTCGAACTGTAGCTCGGGTTGCGCGTCGAAAACGAGTTGTCCGTGGACAGGCGGCTGTTGTTGAAGCTCGCGTTCAGGCGTCCACCGTAGTACGGCATCGGCTTTACCAGCGAGGTATTGAACGTTTGGCGCTCACTCACCGTGGTCGCCCCACCATCCAGCTGGCTCGTCGACTGGTTCGTCGCGTTGTTGAGCCCGTAATTCATGTTCAGCGTCGGCGTGTACGCGGCTTGAGCCGCGCGCAAGGCGTAACGCTGGATGACGGGGTCGAGCCTCGCACTCTGGACGTCGAGGTTCGACTCAAGCGCACGCTGAACCGCCTCCTCCAGCGTCATCGAAAGCATGGAGCCACCCGGAGCGATCGGGGGAAGTGCTTCGCCGACCACGTAGGCGTCGAGCGGCGCCAAGACCTCGGCTTGGGGATCCTGCGCGCTGGCGCCAGTAGGGATGGTGAGCAGCCCAGCCACCAAAACGGCACCGGTCCTTTTATGAAAATTCATCGGTTCATCGTCTCGTTTCGTTCGCATCATGTGGCTCGGCGACTTCTGGCCCGCCCGCGTGCCCAATTCCACAACTAAAGACCCGCATCCCGACCGAACTGTTAAAGAGGTCGAAAGGCGTCAACCCGTCTTCTTCGGCTTCGGCATCGGCAATTCTCGGGGGTGATCCTGACCGGCCTGCCGACAA
>ERZ890510.164-NODE-164-length-56126-cov-8.716181_pt1 | contig 56126 bp, 52 predicted proteins | sample MGYA00521265_ERZ890510 | MGnify/ENA primary metagenome ERZ890510 (study PRJEB32303, sample SAMEA104408624) | aquatic metagenome | biome: Brackish water; feature: Chemocline; material: water | place: Baltic Sea | collected 2014-10-26T21:54:00 | depth 110 m ... | reverse complement strand
CTCCAAGACCAATATCGGTCTTTTTAGAAGTGTCCACCAAATCAGGGTAGAACCCAACTAAACCTTCATTGTGAACAGATTCTTTGAGGCCTTAGCTATCGCTCTCCCCCGCAAAAAAATTTGGACCACATTAATTTTCGGAATTCTATTTTTCGCCGGGTGTGACTCGATTGCTACCAGTGACCAAGGGACCTCGAAATATGGAAATAAAGTCGGTTTTGAAAGTAAGGTAAGCCAACGCACAACCCGTGTTCAAGACAGTCTTACAACTGCAATATTGTTTCAAGAGGAAGTTGTTGGAATAGCATCATCAGTTTCTGAATCTGAGCAGGAATCGATCATTGTCTTAGTGAAAACTCCAGCCAGTACTTGGCCAGCTCAAAAACGGAATATTGTGCCGGCTGAAGCAGGCGGTATTCCCGTCATGGTGATAGTAACCGGTGAGATTTCGGCTCCGATTTCAGCGCAAGGAGCGGGCGCACTATTGGGAGCGCAAGAATTTGCTCGTCCAGTGCCCATTGGAGTTTCTGCTGGGATTGCGAATGGGCTAACGGGTACGCTGGGAGCAAGGATGACAGACGGGACGTTAACATATGCGCTTTCAAACAATCATGTTTTCGCTTCAATGAATAAGGGGAGCATTGGCAGCTCTATAATTCAACCTGGAAAATTCGATGGTGGTACCGAATCAGAGCATACATTCGCAACATTAACAGATTTTGAACCGATCGATTTTAGCGGACAATGTGTAAACAGTATCGATGCGGCTATTGCAGAAACCGAAGTCGATCAGCTGTCGAATACAACGCCTGATGTCGGATACGGGACTCCGTGGAAAACCCCGATCGCCGCATCGGTTGGAATGAATGTTCAAAAATTTGGTCGCACGAGTGGCCTAACATTTGGATCGGTCCTAGCATTGAATGCTACGGTCGAAGTGAGTTACGGAAACGCGGGCGTTGCCTGTTACAAGAATCAAATCATAGTTTCTCCAGGTGAATTTAGTCTGAGCGGGGATTCCGGGTCCCTAGTTGTGGCGAGCTCCACAGACAGTGATATCGACACTCGTCCTCTTGGGCTTGTGTTCGCCGGATCCCAAACGATTTCAGTAGCCAACGACATTCGATTGGTTTTGGACCGTTTTGGGGTCGAAGTGGATGGACGAGATGGTCCAGCTGCTGGGAATAATGGCAACCATGGAAACAGAGGATTTGAGGCAAATGCTCAAGTCATAGGCGAAATGTATCTCAATGTTGTCGATGGAAATGGCACATGGATCGCTCACGAAATCTGTGTGTATTCTTCACCAACTGGAGCTACTTGTTCCACCTCATCAACCGGTGAGATTGATGGTTCAGAATTATACAACTGGGGTGCAGAAATTGATGGCAATGCTTGCACAGAGTGCCAGATAACCCTAAGCAATGACACTCAGTATATCATAATGTCTGCCAATTCAGAAAACGCGGTATATATTTATCACGAATTAGGGGACGTTGACGCTTTCGCCACCCTTACCGTGGATGGTGGCAGCGAGGTGTTTTCAGGCGCGTTTTCAAGTTATCCCAGATACGACATTGCCTTGATTAGTGCCGAAGTTAGCAATGTTTCCATAGTATCTCCGAATTGGACCAACTATGGACAAGCTATAACTTGGGATGCCCGTTGGAGCGATGGCGAATACGGCCTTAATTTTTTTCCGAGAGCGGCTACAGTTAAAATTAAAGATGGCTCCACGTTAACTACCAGCGGGTATCAAGCATATGGAAGCGGATCCTATTCGTGGACACCTTCTCAAGAATACGCTAGTATTCAGATTCAGGTAAGTGACAATGGAAGCGGCTACACCGGTTTTAGTAGCTCATTTAGCGTTGTGGACAGGCCTCTGGTTGGGTCAATAGCCGGACCTTCATCATTGGATGTCAATGTTCAGGGTACGTGGACCGCTTCTGGTGTTGGCGGGGAAACACCGTATACCTACATTTGGGAATACATGTGGATTTGCGGTTCACAAAGTATTGGAATCCAAGTCGAAACGTGCGATACATGGAATAGTGGTGGTACTAACTCGTCATTGTCAAAAACAGCTTCAGGTGACAATTTTGATTTAAAGGTCAAACTGATCATCAGCGACAGCGATTCGCCATCAGTTGAAGATACCGTTTATTTGACAGTGGACATCATAGATCCCTAGTGAAAGAAAAATGTTATGACCAATGTGAAATTTAATTTCCAAGTGCGACAATTGGTCCTATCAATATGCTGCCTCTTGACTGTTTTTCAAACAGCTTGTGATTCCAAGAATGTGGACCCACTTGATCAGTTATTTCCGGTCTCCGAATCCGAAGTATCCCTTTCGAACGGACGTCTTTCAGTGAGATTAAAGGATTCGGGCGTGCTGCAAAGCATTCGTCTAATTCCTGACGAATCGCAGCCAAATCGGAAAATTTCCATTGGAAATACGCTTGGTTTGTGGGTCGCTGGAGACCAAAACGGAACCAAATCGAATATTAGTGCTCCTATCGCTAGCGCCGTAGATAACTTCGAGCTAAAAGGACCTGTCGCGGATGGAGGAGGACTTTATATCGTAAGCAAAAATGAATTTCTGGCAGGATACGATAGCTGGCCTTCTGAATACGGCGCCCCAACTCATCCAAATGGTAGCCCTAAAATGTTCGGCGATGAAATGGCATGGGGAGCTTTTTGGGCTGCCTCAAATTCGGGCATTACAACGAATTCCTTCTCAGACTTAAAGGTCGCTGCAACTGCATATGTCTTCAATGACGATGATTTGAAAGGCTCTTTGTTTGTTCGATATGAAATATCCAACGAGTCACCTGTACCAATGGAAAATCTGCACATTGGTTTTGGCGGCGACGTGGATCTTTTCTGGTCTGATCCAGCAAATCCGCCTTGTGGACAATTAAACCCCTCCTGGAATCAATCTGGGTATAATCTGGTCAAAAACTTTTCCTACACCTATTCAAAACCCGAACCCAGCGACGGTGATCTACCTAGTGGTTGTTATGGAGCTTTGGTTGGATATTCTATTGTGGGCTCCAATTCCTACGGTGGTTTTCCCACCTCAATGTTGGCACATAGAATATTGACTAGAACTCCAGAAGTGCCGTTTCAATCTTTTAACGAGACTGAAATAAAGTCTCCCAATCACGTTCTACTTGCTCTCCAGGGATTGTCTTCCTTAGGAGAACCCATGATTAGTCCTGCAACTGGGGAAACAACAGCATTTGCCTACACAGGGAATCCCGTTACGGGTGCAGGGTGGGTCGATTCACGCAAAGACGTTCGAAGCCTTCAGTCCATTTCCCCGATTTCACTCGCGCCAGGAGAAACGGTTGTAACCATTGTCGCCATTTTCACGACTGTTTCATCTTCATTTGAAGAGGGATTCGAGGGTATTTCAGCTGCATATGATAACGTCATGAGACAACGGAGCACGTGGGATTATTAGTGGAACTCAATGATCCCAGGGCCCACGACACGCCTTTGTCAAAAGGAGCTCTTTTTCTACTACTGAAATAAAGAGAGAGAAGTCATTTCCATCCCTAAAAACAGTAATGCGTTGTCGGACGACATCATTTCATTTTGTTACAGAAACGAAAAGGGGACTACGCGTAAACGTAACCAAGCGCCTTAGTATTGAGGACATTTGCTACAGATCGCGTCATGATCGGTAGAGGAAGGAAGACTTCTGCAAGATTGGAGGGATACACGCCAGGATGGAGCATCTGCCAATCGGCCCAGGTTTTGCCAATAAATGCGTGGTGTAACCAGAAGAGCGGATCCACTGGCGAAGCGCTTGACGCCATGGTACCCCCAACGAGTCCGTGGAGACGGTTGTGAAGCGGACTCGCTTCGAGTGTGTCCTGAAACACATCGAAGTCGCTTCCAGCTAGTAGTGTATTGAGTTGAGTAGCACTCCCCAGACTGTTTCCGTTAAAGGAAGGTCCGCGCGTAATGCCCCAAGCCGCAATGTCAGCCGGATCCGTCAGGGCAGCGGGGATGGCGGTGCGGTCAGTGACCCCATCCCAATACGGGATGGTAACGAGCGGATTGATAGCCATGAGACGCGCTTCAATCTTGGCGAGGTACTCCCGGTGCCACGAGAGGAAATTGCGGCCGTTGTGTCCGGACATTTTGTGAGCGCCCCACCCCATGCCCGCCGCCGTGCTCATAGCAGTCACGTGAATCTGTACGAAATCTTGGTAAGTCGGGCTGGGCATTCCGCTTTCGGCCAACGCCTCGATCGCGTGAATAAAACGCTGCCACTTTATCGGAGTAAGATTCTTTTGGTTCTTGCGCACGCGGTAGCGCCGCTTGCAAAAGAAGTGTCGCCACCATAAATGGGGGCGCATGAGATGGGCAGCAGTAAACTCCGTTGGCACTATTCGAAGTTCCGATTCTGAAATGTTTGCCGCCTTTGTCTTGATTTCCACCTCCCTCGGTGGCTTAGCAGCGTGGAGCAATTCAAGCTCTGCGGGCTTGAGGGTCCATTCTGGGTGCGTCTCTCTTTTCACGGTCAGTAATTTCGGACTGGGCAGGGTCTCTTCTCCATTGAATGTGATGCGACTTCAGGAGCATCCGCGACACCAAACTGCGACGGATATGCTGCTTGAATTTTGCTTTCTCCCACAAAGCTAGTTGCACTAAGTCATTTGTCAATAGGCAAATGAGACTGTTTTACGCCCGACACTCCGTTTTCATGACGGCACAAACAGAAGCGAAAATAAGCGACCACATGAAAAAAGAAAGCGCACCGTCCATATCTCATAGCCTTCGTTAAAGAACTTTACGAGTTTACTTTTCTGAGCTGGCCTTAAGGCTTTTATTCCATGACCTCTTTTAGCATGTGCTTATCCGGAGATAGATCAGCAACAAGACGTTTCAGTTGGGCATTCTCTTTCTCAAGCTGCTTGAGGCGACGCAATTCTTCAATGCCCATGCCTTCATATTGGCGTCGCCAACTATAAAGCGTGTTCTTACTCACACCAACTTCGGGCAGACATCCGTTGCTGTTTTTCCTTACTCTGATTGGCGCTATGCATATGCGATCTGCTCACGGTAAGACATCTCCTTTTCATAGGTCCCTCTTGGGGTTAAAGAAACCTCCAGGTAACAATAATCTAACTATCAATATGTCCGTTTTTCGGAGTCAGGTCGATAACAGCACCCCTTGACTAGGACTTGACACAGCTGTGAGTCGCTAAAAGTCGCAGGCGTAACCTCACTTTAAAAAAAGGAGCAATTTCTGTCCATGTCGGTTCCATAATCAACTTTTCTCGCCTCAGATAGGTTAGTTTACATGGAATATTTTCCTTGATTTAACCGATATTAGTACGTAAGCAGACCATTTCAGGAATGATAGAGCGATCAGGACACATTTCCGGGCAACCCGCTTCGCAAGAAGAGGATATTGAAAAAGCCCTTCGTCCCAAGACTCTTGATGAGTTTATCGGACAAGAACAGATAAAAGAAAATCTGCGCGTCTTTATGACCGCAGCAAAACGTCGTGGAGAATGCCTAGACCACGTCCTTTTGTCGGGCCCTCCTGGCCTTGGCAAAACCACGTTGGCCTATATCATAGGCTCGGAGATGGGCACCCAAGTTAAAACGACGTCAGGACCCATTTTGGATAAACCGGCCTCCGTTGCGGGCCTTCTCACCAATTTGAATGAAGGGGACGTCCTTTTTATCGACGAAATCCATCGGCTGTCTCCGGTTGTGGAGGAATATCTGTACGCAGCCATGGAGGATTACTATATCGATATATTAATCGATTCAGGTCCGAGTGCTCGTAGCGTCAAAATTTCCCTCCCTCCTTTCACATTGGTTGGGGCGACAACCAGGAAAGGACTGTTGACCGCTCCTCTTAGGGCCCGTTTCGGGATTGATTTTAGATACGATTACTATTCGGCGACAACCCTCACGGAGATCGTTCGAAGGTCCGCCGAACTGTTAAAAGTGGAAATTACTCCCGATGGCGCGGTTGAGTTGGCGCGGCGTTCCCGCGGAACGCCGCGCATTGCAAACCGGTTGCTCCGGCGGGCACGGGACTATGCCGAGGTCGATGGCGATGGACGTATCACAAGAGACATGGCAGATCACGCCCTAAACGCCCTCAACGTCGACATCGAAGGCTTGGATGATATGGATACCCGAATTCTCATGACGCTTATTGAGAAGTTCGGTGGAGGCCCTACAGGGCTTGCGAACCTAGCTGTTTCGGTGGGAGAAGACTCTGGCACTATCGAGGAAGTGTACGAGCCGTTTCTGATTCAAGAGGGATATATTGAACGCACCGCTCGCGGAAGAATGGCTACACCCGCTGCGTACAAACACTTCGGACTCGATTTACCACACAAAGATACCCCACAACACAAGGACAGCCCCCAGTCTCGGGAAAGCGGTTTATTCGAATAAGGACCTAGGCCTTGCAAGCGGCTAAACCACCTTGCACTGAGAATCTACCGGAATAGACTGAATTACATCTTCGCCGTCCACGATGAACATATGTGGTTGGGTATTCACGACAACACAGGAGTGATTTGGTACCACCCGAACACGGTCGCCAACATTCAGTGTGGAACCTCCCCGGACCAAAACCCATCCGTGTTCTTCCGACAATGCGTTGATCACAGCATGCGGCATGGGAACCATGTTGCCAGCATCGTACAAAATCTGGCCATATCCTTCGGCCCTAAAAGCGCCATCAGAAGTGAGAACCTTCTTGCCCGAGTCAATAAATAAGCGCTCACTTCCGTCTTCGTTCTTATGCTTGGAAAAGACCGTGGCATGAACCGTCAAAGCACAACTTTCCATTCCCCGAACACCCAGGTTTACCTGCGTCATATCGTGAAAAACGTAGTTTCCAGGACGTATTTCGGTGATCTTAAAACCTTCGTGATCCCGGTTTGTGAAATACCGGATGGATGGCGTGGACCCGACACTGATCTCCAAATCGCCAGAAACCGCTGCTTTTACACCTGCTTGCCGCAAACTGACCGCAAATTCCAGCATACGATCTCTTTCTTGATTGCTCACCCGTCTAAGTGAATCGGCCAACGACTCGCCTTCAGACTGAGGCCCGTAATATGAATGCCCGGCGTGCGTCAGAATCCCGCACACCCGTAAACCCGGCAAGGAGTCAACCCACAAGGCAAATGCAGCACTCTCAGAACGGTCCCACCTCACCCCACATCGGTGATACCCGATGTCGGTCTCAATCATAACATCGACCGTAAGTCCTTGGGCTGCGAAGAATGCTGAAGCAGCCGAAGCGCCTTCAGATGTGTCCACACAAAACGAAACGCGGCAACTACTAAGCAACCCAGCTAATCGGGCGTACTTGTCGGTGCCGTAAAGTGCATACGCCAACCGGATATCCGTAAATCCAGCCCCCGCAAACGTTTCGGCCTCCCCCAACTTGGCTACAGTAAGTCCCTTCGCCCCTAAATCGCGCTGACGCGAAGCAATGAAAACCGATTTATGCGTTTTCGTATGCGGGCGCAGAGCAACCCCTTGGGCATTCGCCAACTCTTGCATCGTCTGCAAATTGGCTTCCAGACGCGATTTTTCGATAACTATGGCAGGAGTAGGCAATTCCGATAACAACATTTGATTGGGCGATATTTAGTTCGTTGGCCACTCGAGGACCAATTCGGTCATGGGTATAAAAACGATGTCTGCCTTCCCATCTTTATGCGTCGTAAAGTACAGTTTTGTGGCATCCAAACTCATCATAGCACCATATTCGCCTTCAGCCGTATTTACGTCAGGCCCCAGATTTACGGCCTCAGACCAGCCTTCAGCGCTGGGAAATGAAATCCACAAATCGTCTGCACCAAACCCACCCGGATCATCCGTTCGAGAAAAGATCAAAAAGCGGCTTTCCACGTCTATCATTACATCTGACTCAGAATACTTGGTATTTACGAAGCCCGAGAGCGGCGTAACAATGTATCCAGAACTGCCTAGGACGGCATGATAAAGATCGGATTTCCCTTTCCCACCAGGACGATTCGACGCAAAATAAATGCTACCATCGGCAGCAACCGACCCATGGAAGTCATTGGATGTCGAATTCAGTGCTTGAAATACTTCAACGGGCAGCCACTCTTCGCCATCATGCATCGCAATCCAGAGGTTAAAATCGCCTGCTTCTCCGCCCTCTATAAGCGGTCGATCAGACGAAAATATCAATGCATCAAGGGCCGGATAATATCGCGCTCCTCGGTCGTTATATGTCCCCGAAAAGGGCAAAATGGTCGGTTTTGACCAACCTTGATCGCCGCGCATAGTCTCGTATAAAGTGTGCGACGACCATCCTTCTTCGTGGCGTCCAAATACAGCTCGGCTATTGTCTGAGTTAAAGGTGATCCAACTTTCACCAAGATCGGACTGCAAAGGGGAGAAGGAAGTCGCTTTAAATGTTCTTCCCTCGTAATCCGTTTTCGAGCCTGAAGAACAGCCCGTACCTAGGAGCAGAATTCCTACGAGGAGGAATGATAAATTTCTAAAAATCATTGTCATTTATTAAAGGTGTAACCGTGTCCCGTCTAAGTCGAAATCGCTTCCATGTTCCGTGAAGTACAGATTTGGAGCAGTCCAAAATGGAACTTTCGTCTAATTCCAAACGGGGCCAGAATCAAAATCAAATCGATCTAGGCTCGCGGGTACCATTTCGATGCTATATCCAGGTTTTATTGGAGGCATATACTTTCCATTCTTGATGGCGACCGGGTCGAAAAATGTTCGTGCAAATGGTCAACAAACTCAACGATTCTATTTTCCAGCGAGCCTGAGACACATATGTAGTCAAAAAGAGCGAGGTACTAGGGGCGGTTCTTACCATGACCTATTTCGGTGGCCGTAGACTATCTTGAAGCTGGTATTCGATGCAATTGTATTGCTCCCGGTCGGATGCACAGGCCTTTTGTGGACGATTATTTAACAAAACATTACCCTGGAAAAGAAGGCGAAATGTTTGACCGTTTGAGTAAAACCCAGCCTATTGGGCGCATGGGCTTACCGCAAGAAGTAGCGGCGCTTGCAGTCTATCTTTGTTCGGATGAATCATCGTTTATTACCGGCACCAATTTCCCAATTGACGGCGGATTCGCGACTCTAAAACCTTGAGCATTCAATAGTGATCAATCAACTTAGTATTTGACCCATGAAACTGATTCGTTTTGGCCCAAAAGGTTTTGAATTGCCTGGCGTTGAACTCGAGGACGGCATGCGTTTAGACGTTTCCAGTCGTATCGAAGACTATTCGGGTTCTTTTTTCGCAAGTAATGGACTTCGATTACTGAAAGAGTGGGCACTCTCCGATTTTGAAGGGGCCCCTGTTGTGCCCGATGAAGTCCGCTTGGGACCTCCCGTGGCTCGTCCAGGAAAGATGGTGTGCATTGGCCTGAATTATTCCGACCATGCCCGAGAGACGGGTGCCAAGATTCCATCTGAACCTGTCCTTTTTTTCAAGGCAACGAGCGCCATTGTTGGACCAAACGATGAGTTGGTGATGCCAAAAAACAGCAATTCGACCGATTGGGAAGTTGAACTGGCGGTAGTTATTGGTAAAAAAGCGAGCTATATCGAAGAAACACATGCGCTGGAGCATGTAGCCGGCTATGTACTCCACAATGACTATTCAGAACGCGATTTCCAGCTAAAAAGAGGCGGACAATGGGTGAAAGGAAAGAGCTGTGACACATTTGCCCCCTTGGGACCTTGGCTGGTGACGCCGGATGAAGTCGGGGAGGTCCAGCTTCTAGATATGTGGCTCACGGTCAATGGGAAAATGATGCAAAATTCGAGTACGTCCAACATGGTCTTTGGAGTACCGCATCTCATTTCCTACGTCAGTCAATTTATGACGTTAGAGCCTGGTGATATCATATCGACGGGGACTCCAGCAGGTGTTGGCCTAGGAATGGATCCTCCGGAATATCTAAAAGAAGGAGATATCGTCGAATTAGGAATCGATGGACTAGGAAGCTCTAAACAAATCGTGAAAGCTTGGCGGGTAGACTCGTAGTCTATCGCTTTTTACCCACTGCCGCCATAGACACCCGAGCACGGTTTCTGGCTCGATCCAACGCTTTTATCATTCTGATTTTCGTTTCGGCATCCGTAGCCTCGGCGATCGCATCAACTGCACGCTGCTCCGCAGCCTGCGCTCTTTCAACGTCAATTTTTGTCGCCAATTCAGCCGATTCGGCTAGAACGGTAACGACGTTGTGCGCAACCTCAACAAACCCGCCACTCGTAGCAAACGTTATTGGATTTCCTGCTTGATCAGTAATGATCAAGGACCCAATTTCGATTGCTGCAATCATGGGCGCATGGTTACGAAGCACTTCAAAAGAGCCTTCGACACCAGGAGCGCGAACGCCGGTTGCTTCACCGCTGAAGACCCGACCGGAAGGTGATACGATTTCGACAAACATATCCGTCAATGGGTGTGTTTAAGCGTCAACAGCGAGCATTTTTTCGCCCGCTTCAATGACTTCTTCAATGGCACCTTTGTAAGCGAAGGCGTTTTCTGGAAGATGATCCAATTCACCATCCAAAATCATGCGGAAGCCGCGGATCGAATCTTCGATTTTAACATATTTACCAGGGTTACCGGTAAACTGCTCTGCCACGAAGAATGGCTGGCTCATAAACTTCTGAGCACGACGGGCGCGACCAACAACCAATTTGTCTTCGTCAGACAATTCGTCCATTCCCAAGATGGCAATGATATCCTGGAGTTCTTTGTAACGCTGAAGCAGGTTTTTGACATCCTGTGCAGTGTCGTAGTGCAAATCGCCCAGAATTCGCGGATCCAAAATACGGCTCGTTGAATCCAGAGGATCGATAGCCGGGTAAAGACCAAGGGAAGCAATCTGACGCGAAAGAACCGTCGTAGCGTCCAAGTGGGCAAACGTGGTGGCAGGCGCAGGGTCAGTCAAGTCATCGGCAGGCACATAAACGGCCTGAACAGATGTAATTGATCCGTTTTTAGTTGATGTAATACGCTCCTGCATCTCTCCCATTTCTGTGGAGAGTGTAGGCTGGTAGCCCACAGCAGAAGGCATACGACCAAGTAGAGCAGACACTTCAGATCCTGCTTGGGTAAAGCGGAAAATGTTATCAACGAAGAACAACACGTCACGTCCACCAAGGTCGCGGAAGTACTCAGCGATCGTTAAACCGGACAATGCTACGCGAGCACGGGCTCCAGGTGGTTCATTCATCTGACCAAAGACCAGAGCCAAACTTGAGTTCTTAAGGGCTTCAGGATCAACAAGTGATAAATCCCACTCGCCTTTTTCCATCGATTCCAAGAACGCTTTGCCGTAATCCACAACTCCGGATTCAAGCATCTCGCGAAGAAGGTCATTGCCTTCACGCGTACGCTCTCCAACGCCAGCAAATACAGACAAGCCGTCGTGGCCCTTAGCAATGTTGTTGATCAATTCCATGATCAATACCGTTTTGCCAACTCCAGCACCACCAAATAGTCCAATCTTTCCACCACGAGCATATGGCTCGAGAAGGTCAACTACTTTGATGCCCGTTTCTAACATCTCAACAGATGCCGAAAGATCTTCAAATTTCGGAGGCGCAGCGTGGATCGGACGACGTCCTGATGCTTTCGGCTGAGGAATTCCGTCAATCGCTTCACCAACAACATTAAACAGTCGGCCCAAAATATCGTCGCCAATCGGCATCGAAATAGGCTTTCCCGTGTTGGTAACTTTGGTTCCTCTTTGAAGTCCTTCCGTAGCATCCATTGCAATCGTACGAACACGATTTTCGCCCAAATGCTGCTGCACTTCAAGAACGACTATGGTGCCGTCTGGTTTTTCGATGGTCAAAGCATCCAAGATATCCGGAACGGAATCGGAAGGAAACTGAGCGTCGATAACGGGACCAACAATTTGTACTACTTCACCTGTGGCGATCTTTGCTTGCATCAGTATTCGAAGATCTGAGTTTCTAATTACTCTCGAAATGGGCTCTGATAAGTCGGTCTTACCAGGGGTGTCTGACCGAAATCAATCAGAGAGCCCGAAAAATACGATGAACCACATTTAATCGCTTCCTTCTCATCCTCCATAATCGCAAAGAAACGAGGAATTTCAATCCTTCTTCGTTTGTTCATTTTTACAGCTTTTTAGGGATTTGAAGCTATATTCAAAGCCCGAAGGCTCTCTTCTTAGACAAGGTATTTGTATATGCGACGCTTTATTGTTGGCACACTATTTCTTTTGATGTTTACGCTAGCTTCAGCCGAGGCCCAAGACCTACCGGCAATTGAGGCGAAAACCAAGGGAATGGAAAAGCTGGAAGGGTTTTACACCATCTATTGGGATGAATCGGCGGGGAAGGTTTGGCTTGAAATTGACCGTTTCCGGGAAGATTTTCTGTATCAGGTGTCCTTGGCGGCGGGACTCGGGTCTAACGATATTGGATTGGACCGCAATCAGTTGGGGGGATCGTACATCGTGAACTTCGAGCGTCGCGGGCCAAAAGTTTTCATGATTGTCCCCAACCTCGACTATGTGGCTATCACACCGAATGTAGCAGAGCAACAATCGGTCAAAGATGCTTTCGCATCTGGCGTAATGTTTGGTTTTGTAGTAGCAGCTCAAACGGGCGAACGAGTTCTGGTCGACGCTACTTCGTTCGTGGTTCGGGATGCACACGGTGCAGCAGATTCGCTGAGACGTCAAGGTCAAGGATCTTTTAAGGTGGATGACTCCAGATCTGCTCCATATAAAGAGCGCACCAAAGCATTTCCCCGAAATACCGAAATGGAGGCCATGCTCACGTTTACCTCCGATGCCCCAGGAGGAATTGTTCGATCGGTGGCTTCTCTGGCCGATGCTTTCACACTTCGTGAGCGGCATTCTTTTATTGCGCTACCTGAGCCGGGATTTGAGCCCAGATTAAATGATCCTAGATCTGGATATTTTGGTCCGAGCTTTTTGGATTACTCTTCGCCCATTGGCTCTGATATGCGTGTCCGCTACATTTCCCGGCATAGACTGGAGAAAGTAGACCCTTCCGCTGCGGTATCTGACCCTGTAAAACCAATCATCTACTATTTAGATAATGGAACCCCAGAACCAGTTCGATCGGCACTACTAGAAGGTGCACGATGGTGGAATCAAGCATTTGAAGCAGCGGGCTACCGGGACGCATTTCAGGTCGAAGTCCTTCCCGAAGGCGCAGACCCGCTTGATGTGCGATACAACATTATCAACTGGGTCCATCGTTCGACCCGAGGCTGGAGTTATGGATCCAGCATTACTGACCCCCGCACGGGCGAAATATTGAAAGGCCACGTGCTCTTGGGATCACTGCGTGTTCGACAGGATTACTTGATAGCTCAAGGACTTCTCAATCAATTCGAACCGAATTCAACTCCGGTAGACGCCGATAACGACCCCAGCTTGAAGGTTGCACTTGCTAGAATTCGCCAGTTGTCCGCCCACGAAGTGGGGCATACGCTGGGACTTCAACACAATTTTGCGGCCTCCATTAACGACCGAGCCTCGGTGATGGATTATCCCGCTCCTTTGGCGACGTTGGACCCCGACAATCGCATTCTGCTCCACAATGCGTACGCAACTGGGATTGGAGAATGGGACAAAATTACGATCAAATATGGGTATTCTGACTTCCCAGATAGTACGGATGAACAAGCCGCTTTGAGCGGATTTATTGACCAATATGTTGAGGACGGTTGGTTCTATATCACAGATGGAGATGCTCGGCCAGAAGGAGGAGCGAACTCCTTAGCACACCTTTGGGACAACGGGAGTGATGTCGTCGACGCTCTGAAGTTAGATATGCAGGTAAGAGAAGTCGCTCTTGGCCGGTTTGGTATCGGAAGTCTTCGCCCAGACGCGCCCATGGCCACTTTAGAAGAAGTATTGGTGCCTCTCTACCTCCGTCACCGCTACCAAATTGATGCTGTTGCCAAATTGGTAGGAGGTGTTAGCTACTCCTATAACATTCGAGGAGACAGTCAACTTTTGCCAGAAGCCGTTTCGGGCGGACAACAAAGATCTGCGATGAATGGCTTGTTGTCGACTATTGAGCCAAAAGCGCTGGCTTTGCCTCCTCAAGTTCGCACTTTAATTCCCCCTCGTCCTCCGGGATATGGCTCGCATCGTGAACTATTTAGTGGTCATACAGGCCTCATTTTTGACCCTTATGCGCCAGCGGCTGTAGTCGCACAACAGGTATTTGGCCTTTTGCTGAATCCAGCCAGAACGGCCCGCCTTACGTATCAACAAGACTTTAATCCAGCGCTTCCTGAACTGTTAGACATTTTGGTGATGGTAACCCAAAAAGTATGGCTAGAAGATGTACCTCGGGACCCTTATGAAGCTGAATTGCAGCGACTTACCCAGCAGGTCTGGGTCGATCAGCTCTTGTCAGCTGCCGCATCTTCAGCACAAGCGCCGGCGGCGCAAGCTCGAATCATCTACCATTTACGGGACATTCACGCTTGGTTAGCAGACAATGCAGATCAAGTTGATGACCAAACCCGAGCTCATCGATTTGCAGCATTGGACGAAATTGACCGTTATATCTTCCGTCCATACCAGGTTCAGGAACAGCCCACGCCTGTAACTACTCCACCAGGATCCCCCATTGGTTCGGATGGGCCAGCTTGGCTGACTCGCACTATCGAGCGCCAGGCATGGCTAGATGCATGGACCGAAGCCACGCTTTTATGCGCGTTTGATACCTGGTAAATTTAAAAGATGGGTACCAATACACCTTTTCATCCCCCCCGACTGGCCAATTGGATTCTTGGGTGGCTTCTCGACGACGATTGGGAGACCCCCGTTGGTGATTTTGAAGAAGCTTTTCACCAAATCGCGAAGGTCGAAGACTACCCTCGCGCATGAACCCGGTTCAGTGCCTGCGATACGAATAGTCGACTTTATAAAATATGTTTTGACTCTGGTAGGCCAAAATTATCTGGATTGTCTTCATCTGGATCAAAATGTTGATACCCGGCTGGATGAAGTGGAAGCAAGCCAGTGTCGGGGCTATACGCTCGGATACCCTTGGTAGCCTCTTCTATGTTTCCGATAACGGAACACCCTTCCAAGCCGTCAACCAGTTCGGCTTGCGATGGATCGACGGTAAACAACAATTCATAGTCTTCTCCCCCAAAAAGAGCATAGGCATCAATGTCGTCCATGAACTGATCTGCAACAGCTCGCGTTTCAGGATCAAATGGAAGGGCCGGAATACGAACAGTGGCCCCTACGCCACTTTTAGTCGATATATGATGGATTTCCGAGGCAATGCCGTCTGAAATATCAATCATAGATGTAGGCCGGATACCCGCTTTTTTGAATGCATCGATCATATCCAACCTAGCATTTGGTCGAAGTTGGCGCTGAATGACGTACTGATGGGCTTCGAGATCAGGTTCATAATCGTCACCCATGTCTTTTAAAGCTTGTCGTTGATCCAATAGGATCTTTAGACCGGCATAAGCGCCTCCGACGTCGCCGGTTACGCACAAGAAATCGCCCACATTTGCACCACGACGAAACACGACATCTCGTTCTGCGACTTCCCCTATTACCGTGATGGACAAATAGAGGGCGTGGGAAGTGCTGGTATCCCCTCCTACTAATTCCATCCCATATTTTTTACAGGCTGCTCGCATACCATCATAGAGGCTATCGAGCATCTCAACGGACATATTACGAGGTATTCCGAGCGTAACGGTTGCATACATCGGGCGCGCATTCATTGCTACTACGTCACTCACATTGACGGAAATAGCTTTATATCCCAAAAATGACATGGGTATAAAGGTTCGATCGAAATGAACTCCTTCAATAAGCGCATCCGTCGTTATGACGTGTAAAATCCCCTCCCCAGCGCGATACACAGCTGCATCGTCTCCAATTCCCTCGATCAAATCTGGAGAACGGGGAATATCTGCTAACCGATCAGAAAGGCGCTGAATGAGTCCAAACTCTCCGAGCGTCGAAATGGGCGTAAAATGTTGACTCATAGTTGCAATCAGTTCTTAATAAGTAGCGCTAAGGTAGAAAACGTGCTTCGAAAGAGTATTTAATTAGACAAACACACAATATTCAAACTCACCATTTGGGTCGGTTCGGTCGTAGTCTGCCGCAATAATGGTTAATTCAGCATTATCACTTATGGTTTCGCCCGACTCAGGCAACCATTCCTGTAATACTTTCATGGCCGTCTTTCCCGATGCAGCAGGGAGCCCGCGATGGACAAATTTTGCAATTCGCTTGTCGGACAAGTCTATTTTTTCAAACGAGTCTGGAATTCCGTCAAACTCTTTTACGGCAACCAGAGCATAATAATACGCAACTGGTAGTCGCTCTGTGTAGTCCCCGGAAATCAAAGCATACCTTTCCGAACCTGCTCGCTCAGGAAGTTGAGACATGGCAGCCCTGAGTTCCTTCCATAGTTCAGGGATTTGACTCACTGAATTGGGTGCCGTCACAGAGCTCCTAAGGATGGTCTTCAATCCGACCAATTTTAAGATTCCAGTATCGACGATATGAGCAGTCATATAATAGTATATCAGTTGGCGAACACAAGACGCCCCTGAACGCCGATTCTTTTTGTTATTTCACTGGAAAGCAGATCTTTCCCAAAAATGCACGACCGCGAGCCCCGGTTACTGAAGGCATTCCGGTGGAAACTCCGTTCATGGCTTCGTATGCCAACACGGCAAAACAGACAGCTTCCTTAGCATCCGGGTCCATTCCGTGTTGAGAAATTGAATCGACCTTGGAGCCCGGAAGGCCTTCTGACAAACCGCTCATAAGTACTTTATTGTGGACGCCGCCCCCGGAAACAATTATTCTATCTGGGGCAATTTGAAAATCGGAAATAGCGCCCAGCGGACCATTGATAGATCTGAGAACACTTTGAACGGTGAGCTCAGTTGCCGTTGCGACGATGTCCTGATCCGAAAGGCCTTTTTTATAACCGTCGGCAACAAGACGATCGATGTAGTTGGAATTAAATAGTTCGCGGCCGGTCGATTTTGGAGCCGGGAGCGCAAAATAAGGATGATCCAATAGGTTCTGAAGCAGGTCGTGGTCCGCCTTTCCTGAGCTGGCAAAAGCTCCATTCTTGTCAAAGGTTTTTCCAGAAAATCGCTGCATTAGAGCGTCAATGACCACATTTGCGGGGCCGGTATCAAACGCAATAACGTCGTCTCTTCGGCAGCCGGCTGGCAAAATGGTAATGTTGGCAATGCCTCCCAAATTGAGCAGGATGCGATTTTCGTCTGGAGAGGAAAATATCGCCCAGTCAAAATACGGTACAAGAGGCGCGCCTTGGCCGCCAAGCGCAATGTCTGCGGGACGAAAATCGCCAACGACCGCGACGCCTAGGTGCGCTGCAAGCATGGAAGGATCTCCAATTTGGAGAGTAGAACCGGGTCCAGTTTCTGGATTAGGATCGTGGTAAACCGTCTGGCCGTGCGAACCGACTAAGTCGATGTCTACCAATGCAATATTGTGTTTTGAACAAGTGCTTTTTACAGCTTCTGCATACACTAATGCCAATTCTGCCTGAAGTGCTGAGAGCTCAGAGACGGAAGAAGATTCGGGCTCTGAATTTTTTAAAATCCGCTCTCGCATTGACCTCGTATATGGAATTGAGTCAAATGCGACAACAGACACTTCTAGACTTCGCGCGGAGCCTCTGAGGTCAACCACAGCCACATCCACTCCGTCCAAACTAGTCCCGGACATCAGCCCAACGATTCGCCGTCTTACATCAAAGGATTGGGTACGAGCGCGTTCTATCTCTTGCCACATGCCTAATGCCTCAATTCCTTAGCCTTTTGCAAAAACTCTTCAGCTTTTTCTGGGCGTTGAGTGGCCAATTTTTCGTAAACCAGCGCCGCTTCTTCATAAAACTTCTGATTGGCATAGATACGAGCCAGCGTTTCCGAAACGACGTCATCAATCTCCGTTTCTAGCTCTGATGGAGGAATCATCTTGATGTCTGGGTCTGGGAATATCCGAGCGGATTCCAACTCTGAAATGAGCTTATCCAAGTCTTGATACTCCAATACGGGGGCGCCTTGAGCGGGGAAAGTCTCCTTAGAAAGCTCAGAAGGTGGTGCTTGTAAACGCTGGGACGCCTCCTTCTCTGGTCCCCGTGGTCCCCATCTGTTTGGAGGCGCGGTAGCTTTTTGAGGAGCGGTAACTTCCGGCGCGGTGCCCTCACTTGGGTGCGGCGAAGCGGAGCGAGCCGCAGAGTCCTCGTTTACACGAGGTACAAAGTTTCCGGCAAATAACTCTCGCAACACGGCTTCTCGAAGTCCAGATTCGATTACATCATTATTAGGACAATAAAACGCCGCTATTTTCCAGTGGCTGAGAGCCGCTCCAAAATCTGATTGTGACTCCAAAAGACGCGCCAAAACAACTCTCGCACTGATGTGCTCAGGAGCCGCCTGAATTAGCTGTTCCAACATGGGCCGGGCCTGAGCAACCTTTCCTGCTTCAAGAAGAGATACAATATGTGTGATTTCGGGTATCGACATAAAACGGACTACCAATTCGATGTGGCTGCTGTGAACACATCGTCTGCAATTTTTTCTAAGGCTGCAAATGCAGCCGTCTCTTCCTGGCTAGGATTAAATGGATCATATTCTTCGAATGCCGAGAAAGTACGATTTAAAAGCTCTTTGTTCTGCACCTGATCCTGATATCGCACCATGATCGTGATGGATACTCTGTTTCTAGTCGCCAATTCGTTTCCTGAAACCGAAGTTGGGGTATTGTCATATCTCGAAATTACAACGCTCAGCAACGCATCCGCGGTAGATTCATTGGTTTCGAGAGAAAGTCTGGTTTGACGAACAAACCGATCTATCATCAAGCTAGTCAATTCAGAATCCAAGCTCGAAACAGTCGAAATGGTATTGTCCTCGACCAACGGGATCGCAATCGTACCCAAGTGCTCTGGAATAGTCGCCCCTGTGAAGCTGTAGTAACTACAACCAGTCCCGGCTAACAAGGCCAACAATAGACATATGTTTACTATACGCTTCATATCAGGCAGTAGCTTTCTCAGTTGCTTCAATATCTTTCAGTTTACGATACAGCGTTCGCTCACTAATACCCAATGATTCTGCAGTTTGCCGTCGATTACCCTCAAAGCGCTTCAAGGCTGTTAATATTAAGGTCCGTTCCGCATACTCCAACGTCGGGAGATCACCATCCAGCGAAATTAGTGGGCCTAATTCAGAGTTGCGGGCTTCATCAGAGTCAGAAGGAGATGCGAATTCATAGGGTGCCTCTTCGATAAAATCATCATGGTTTTGAGATTGATCGCGCATTGCAAGCAGCCTACTTGGATCACTAACAACTTTTGTTTCAGTTGAACCGGTGTTTCTTGAAGCAGCCACAAGTTGGGCAATTTGTTCTTTCATCTCTCGGACTTCGACTCGAAGTTCAACCAAGATTCGGTAAATCAATTCGCGTTCTCGCGCGATGGCTGACTCGTCGTTCGATCCCGACCCGCTTCCAATTGAAACTAAACCAACGCCGGTGCCCCCTGCCGTTACCCCGCGCAAATACGGCCGAATGTCCTCTTCGGAAATATCATTCCCACGGAGCAAAACCACGGTCTGTTCGGCCACATTTCGGAGCTCTCGAATATTTCCAGGCCAGCGATACCTAGTCAATAGATCGCGTGCGCTACTATCCATTCGTGGAGCTGAAGAATTGTACTTTTGCGTGAACCTATGCTGAAAATGATCAAAAATGGGCAATATATCTTCCCTTCGATCCCTAAGCGGTGGCACGTGAAGAAGAACGGTGCTCAGCCTATAATATAAATCTTCCCGAAACCGGCCGGCTTCTACTTCTTTGCCCAGATCCTTATTGGTTGCCGCAATAACCCGTACATCAGAACGTAGTAATGTCGACGATCCAACTCGACTAAATTCACCCGTCTCAAGTACCCTCAGCAACCGAACTTGCGCTTTCAGCGGCATTTCCCCTATTTCGTCCAAGAAAATGCTCGATCCATCAGCTTCTTCAAAGTAACCTTGCCTACGCTCCACTGCACCTGTGTAGGCCCCCTTTTCATTCCCGAAAAGTTCTGATTCGATGAGGCCTTCCGGCATAGCACCACAGTTCATGACCAACATCTGCTTGTGACGACGGCGGCTCATTTCGTGAAGCGCCTGAGCAAAAAGCTCCTTCCCAACGCCACTTTCCCCTTGAATTAGGACCGTAATATCGGTTCCGGCCACCAAACGCACGCGATCCAAAGCCTGCCGCATTCCTGCGGAAGTGCCAATAATTCCGAACCGTTCCTGCATGGCCTGTCTATCCATTGATCTCTCTCTGCGTTTGTTCTGAAGGCCAGCCCTTGTTAGAGTCTGCCCAAAGGTTTGGCCAGCAACGTGGCGGACGTACAGTCAGTAACGAGCACCTTAACATATTCCCCTTTGACAAAATCCAAACGATCAAAAACTGCCATCTTATTGGTGTCTGTCCGACCCGACATTTGTTGGTCGCTTCTCCTGCTTTCGCCCTCTACCAAAACAATGTGTTCACGTCCTATTTCAGCCTTATTACTTTCGAGGGAAATACCGGACTGTTGCTGAATGATGTCTTGAAGCCGGCGCTTTTTTACATGCTCGGGCACATTGTCCTCAAACTTTCGTGCAGCGTAGGTGTCGGGGCGCTCCGAATACATAAACATATAGGCGTGATCGTAGCGCACCTGAGCCATTAGCGAAAGTGTATCTAAATGTTCTTCTTCTGTCTCATTGCAAAATCCAGCGATGATATCGGTTGACAACGACACACCCGGAACGATCTTACGTGCTCGTTCAACTAGATCCAAGTATTGATCCCGCGAATACGTCCGCTTCATACGTTGCAGCATGTCCGTGTTGCCATGCTGAACCGGCAAATGGATATAGTTGCAAACATTCGCCTGTTCGGCGTGCACATGCAACAACGCATCCGAGCAGTCCTTAGGATGGCTCGTGGAATATCGAATGCGTAATTCTGGTGATATCTGAGAGATACGATAAAGTAATTCGGCGAAGTCGACCCCAGATCCCTGCTTTTCATCTCGGTACGAATTAACGTTTTGCCCAAGCACGGTCACTTCTTTAAAGCCGGTTTCTACCAACGTTTTGCACTCGTCCAGAATACTCTCAACAGGTCTGCTGCGTTCGCGCCCACGAGTAAATGGCACCACACAAAACGAACACATATTGTCACAGCCACGCATAATGGAGACAAAAGACGATACGCCGTTGGTCGCATACCGGACGGGAGAAATATCTTCGTACGTCTCTTCTTTGGACAACTGAACATTAACCGCCGCTTGACCGGTGTCGGTTGCCTGATTCAGCAAATTCGGCAAGTCTCGATAGGCGTCGGGCCCAACTACAATGTCAACCAATTTTTCTTGATCTAGCAGTTTTTCCCTTAGTCGTTCAGCCATACAGCCCAATACACCCAGTTTCATGTCCGGATTGATATGGGTTTTATGAGATCTCAACTCCACCAATCTGCGCCGAACTTTTTGCTCAGCATTCTCCCTGATAGCGCACGTGTTTATCAAAACGATGTCCGCCTCTTCCACATTATGGGTTAGCCCATAACCGTCTTTAGTAAGAACGGAAGCCACAATTTCGGAGTCGGAAACGTTCATTTGGCAACCATACGTCTCCAAATACACCATTTTTTTCCCAAACGTGGTAGCTGAAACTTGTTTAGGCGCGTCGAGGTCGTCTAAAACTGGAATATCAAACGAGGATTGCATCTACTCTACTTAGGTATTATAAAATTTGGGTCTGCGAACAGATTCAGTGAGGCATCAGTGCCGTTTTGTCTGAAAATAAGGTTTGGAAACGTGTAAAACCCTTCTTTTGAGCTGTTGTTCAGGTGTCAATCATGAAATACCCGACAAAATGTCAGGTTCCACTTTCAAACACGGATTCGTGCGTAAAAATCGACATTTCTCCAAATCTATCGCCCATCACCTTCTATTTCTGGTTGTATATTTGAACCAGCGCATTTCTCTGTAGAATGGGCTCGATCCAAGATTATTTTTATCCGAACTTATTTTTATTCACTAGGCAATTCGATTTTATGTCAGGCCACAGTAAATGGTCAACTATTAAGCGCGCAAAGGCTGTCACAGACGGACGTCGGTCCAAAGTCTGGGCTCGTGTCACGCGGGACATCATGACGGCAGCGCGAGAAGGCGGTGGAGACGTCGGCATGAACCCTCGCTTGGCGACGGCTGTGGACAAAGCGAAGTCCGAGAATATGCCCAAGGATAACATAACACGTGCTATTAAGAGAGGCACCGGCGAAATCGAAGGGGCCGATTACGTGGAATCCACCTATGAAGGATACGGACCCCATGGAATCGCTATTTATGTAGAAGGACTTACCGACAATACAAATCGGACAGTTGCCGATGTCCGGCATCTTTTTGGAAAATACGGAGCCGGTCTAGGATTGAATGGTTCCGTTGCGTTTCAATTTGTGCGCAAAGGAATTTTTACAATTGCTTCGGCCGGCAATGACGAAATGACCGTATTTGAATTGGTCGCCGATGCAGGAGCAGAAGATCTTACTCAGGATGGGGACGACTACTCTGTCACGTGTCCAGTTGAGTCGTTTGGCACAGTGACTTCGGCCCTCGAAGGCGCAGGAATATCGATAAAAGAGTCCGAATTACAACGAATTCCAACTACCACAACTCGCTTAGAGCTAGATGAGGCAAAGGCGGTCATGAAACTGATCGAATTGTTGGAAGACCATCAGGACGTTCAAGCCGTATATTCGACATTGGAAATCGACGATGCCATGATCGAAGCGATGGCTTAACCATGATAATTCTGGGCATTGACCCTGGATCAAATATCACCGGATTCGGCGTGATAAACGTCGAACTTGGCGAGACCGTGCTCATGGATTCCGGCGTGATACGGGCTTCAAAAGTGGGAGAGGATCATCAGCTTCGCTTAAAACAGATTTACGACTCTGTGTGCGAACTCATTGGGATTCACCATCCAGATCTATGCGCCATTGAGATGCCAATTTTTGGAAATAATCCGCAATCGATGTTAAAATTAGGCAGGGCTCAGGCCACTGCAATGTTGGCGGCTCTCAATCATCAGATCCCGGTTACCGAATACACGCCAAAGGAAGTTAAAAAAGCCGTGACCGGCAATGGTAATGCATCGAAAGAGCAAGTTCGGTATATGGTCGAAACGATCTTATCAATGGAAGGAGGCAGTTCTGTGACCATGGACGCCTCAGACGCATTGGCCGTGGCGTTATGCCATGTGCATCGAGGAGGTAGTACACAAAAGGCCCATTCCAAAAACTGGGCAGCGTTCATTAAAGAAAATCCGGATCGGATCAAGTAAAAACCGACACCTTCGCCCTACGCTTCTGCACGAGGTAAATGGTTAGTAAAACCGCGCTCTTCGTCTCTTAATCGGACGATTTCAGCTGTTTCCTCGCGTTCAACTGCCCCGTGACTCATGTGAAACACGAGATGAGCAATTTGTTCATCTTTATTTGGAGCCTGATTCCATTCTGGATGAGCTTGCTCGATAATAGAAATCAGGATACGAATGTAAGCGTAACGCTCTTCAGCCGTAGGATACCCGCCAATTTTCTGGGCGAAAAGATCAGCATTGCGGCCGACTTGGCGGTCGGTCATTTTTTTATCGGGGGTCATGGGCCAATTGGGTCAAGGGGGGGATAGGAGCCTTCGAATCTTCTAATTTATACAATGTCAGATCCGGAACCAAGCCGGTTCAACGATCAATCCATATCTTTACACGTGATTAACGCCCGCGAGGCAACAACTTTCTGGTTTGAAAAACGTTGACATTACATACCGACTTGAACTCTTGCAACGAGTACCTGCTTTTCATCGAAGAGCTCGGTTAACTCAGGCTTTTGATGAAGGGGAATTGGTATATTATGGTCCTCACCCAGCATATTATGGCATCGGGGAAGTGAAAAACATGGCTGACGGTTTTGTGGCTGTAGATTTTCGAGGAACTGGCGAGTTCGGCGTACATGAAGACATGTTTCGGCCGGAGTACTTAATTCCGATACCCTTATCTACTAGAAGCCTTTTGTAGGTTAGATTATGCGCATCATCATAGTGGCTCTTTGTGTGTTAATGGGTTGTGGCTCAAACACTTCCAGCATCCCAATGCTCAACGGAAAAGTGGATGATTTCGACGATGGCAACCGCCGAAACGAGCTTGGATTTGAGTGGGCTTCCGTTTCCGGCGGGGGCGAAACTAACGCAACTATATTCGTAGAACCGGGCGGGATTAATCAATCGATTTACCAATTAACCGTTGGCGGAATGAGACCATTTGGGTCTACGGGGGCCCAAGTATCCGGGGCTCGGATTGCGCTGGGCGACGTCTCAAATTCATCCCATGGCACGGTAACTGATGTTACCGCATACGATGGTTTACAACTTGCGATGAGCGGCACGCCTGGGTCTTACATCATCCAAATCGGGACAGCCGCCATTGATGATTTTGACTACTACAATTCGTACGTAGAGGTTACCGAAGAATGGAACGTCTTTCAGATTCCATTCGACCGCTTTATGCAAGAAGGTTTTGGACGACCAAAAACATGGTCAGGCGAAGATCTCACTCACATCGCCATCTATTCCAATCTGTTTGGCCCCTACCAGCTATTGGTGGATGATATTTCATTTTATTCCAAATTTCAGCCTGAATAGCCCATGTCTATTTTAAAAATCCAAGGCGTAACCAAGCGCTATGGAAAGTTCGTAGCGGTCAATAATATTACATTTGAGGCCCAACCTGGTAGAATTTTAGGGTTATTGGGGCCCAACGGAGCCGGGAAGACTACTTCGATTCGAATGATCGCGTTTATCACCATACCCGACGACGGCGTCGTGACGTACGGTGGCGAGATGGTAAGTGAGAAGTCCCAAGAACGAATGGGATACCTACCCGAAGAGCGCGGATTGTACAAAAAGATGAAGGTCGGCGAACAACTTATGTATTTCGCAGAACTGAAAGGCATGGGTAAAGCGGAAGCGCGGGAGCGAATTCGGTATTGGCTAGACCGCTTCGGGGCACTGGAGTGGGTCAATAAAAAGACCAATGAGCTCTCCAAGGGGATGCAGCAGAAGATTCAGTTCATAGCCACCATTCTCCACAACCCTTCTCTCCTGATTCTGGATGAACCATTCGGAGGCCTCGATCCTATCAATGCCGAACTCCTTCAAACTGTGATTATGGAATTGAAAGACGAGGGGCGGACCATTGTATTTGCGTCTCACCGGATGGAGCAAGTCGAGGAACTGTGTGATGATATTTGCCTGATTTCAAAGGGCGAAATTATTGTCAAGGGAGCCCTTTCAGACATAAAGCGACAGTTTGGTAAGAATACGGTCATGATGGATTTTGACGGATCAGATGCCTTTTTAGACGAATTGGAATCCACTGGTGCCGTCCGGCTCGGAAGCCGAAGCACCCGACATGCAGAACTGAACCTGTTAGGGCTTACGACTCCGAAACACATTCTTGAAGTTGCCCTCTCACACGTAACTAACATTACTCGCTTTGAATTAGTCGAGCCACCAATGCGCGAAATATTTGTAACGGCTGTCTCCAAACAACAAGGCCAACAGGCGTCTAAAACTGTTTAAAGCGAACTATCATGTCTAGAAATAAAATATTTGTCGTCGCTAAAAACGAGTTTACCAAACGGGTAAAAACCCGTTGGTTCGTATTTACAACGCTCCTCGGTCCCATCGTTATGGTGGGATTTTTTACGGTTATGGGCTTGGTGACGGCTTCCTCTCTAGAAACAACCGAAAAAATCATTTCACTTCGTGACGAAACGAGCCGATTAGGGGCTGCAGTGGTCGATCCATCTGGTAAAATCACATTCAAGCCCACGGATGCCAACGATGACGACTTAAAAACACTCGTATTGAATGGTGACGTTTCCGGATATTTAGTTCTCCCAAACGGATTGATTGAAGGCACGGAATCCGCCCGCTACTATTCAACTGAAGGTGGTGGTATAAGTAATTTTTCAGGTGATCTTCGCTCTATCATTCGAGACGCTGTTCGGCTGACAAGGCTTGAAGACCAAGCCGTATCGCGCGATGTATTTGACATCATTAACGCAAGCGTTTCCCTCGACTCGATTCAGCTTTCGGATGAAGGTGAAGAACAGGGAAGCACCGCCGCTTATGCCATTGTTGGGGGCATTATGGGCTTCCTGATTTACATCACCATGCTCGTGTATGGCTCCGTGGTTATGCAAGGCGTGATTGAAGAAAAGACCAGCCGCGTTGTAGAAATCATCATATCCTCCGTGAAACCATTTCAACTTTTGATGGGAAAGGTGCTGGGAATTGGCGCAATGGGACTTGTTCAAATGTCGTTTTGGGCGGTATTGATAGCAGCTGGAACTACTTTTTCAGGTACAATCATCGGGATGATCGGTCCGCCCTCAGGATCTAATCTGCCCGATTCGGCCTCGCAGGCTGAAATTCTGGATGCCATTGGTTTTACAATACCAGATTTAGGTCCGGAAGTATTTATTTGGTTCGTTTTGTTCTTTTTAGGAGGCTATTTATTGTATGCCACCTTGTTTGCGGGAATCGGCTCTTCTGTTGAGCAACAGCAGGACGCTCAGAGCTTAATGATTCCTGTCATGATGCCCATTATCGTGTCAATCATGTTTTTGCAGGCGGTCCTAGAAGCACCTAATTCTACCTTGTCGGTAGCCTTGTCGTTGTTTCCCTTTACCGCTCCCATCCCGATGGTGGTTCGGATTGCCATGATTGATGTCCCGTTCTGGCAAATAGCCCTTTCGTTTTCTCTCTTGATCGGAACGTTTATCGGCGCCGTTTGGGTCAGTTCGCGCATTTACCGCATCGGAATCCTCTCCTACGGCAAAAAACCTTCGTTGAAAGAACTGATTCGTTGGCTGAAATACGCTTAGGCAACCAACCCCGCCTTTTTGCCCGTTTCCGATGTTGTGGGAGCAGTATTATGTGAAGTGCTGTAGACCTTCATGATTTGAGTCAAAATCGATCATTTGACCCCTGAACTGTGCGTAAACTGGTTTTCATAGTTTTCCTTTTTGTGTCCGGCCTATCATGGGTTGGGGCGGCGAATGCTCAGTATTTCCGGTACGGCAAGAACAAGGTCCATTACGAAGACCGGGAGTGGTTTTATATCCAAAGTGAACACTTTTTGGTGTATTACTATGAAAATGGAGAATACATAGCTGACTTTGCTACCCGAGCCGCTGAAGAAGCCTTTTCGTCCCTCCAAAAACTCTTTGACTTCAGTCCTGAAGAGCGTATTCCCATCATCGTGTATCCAAACCACGGCGATTTTTCAGTGACCAATGCCGTGAATCTCCCCATGTACACCGATGGGATTGGTGGCGTCACTGAAATGTTCAAGAACCGGATCGCGATTCCGTTTGGGGGAAATTATGCTGACTTTCGCCGGGTGGTTCACCATGAATTGGTTCATGCGGTAATTAACGCCGTCTATTATGGGGGATCCATCCAGTCTTTAATTCAAACAGGGACCAAGATGCGGATTCCTCTTTGGTTTGGTGAAGGATTGGCCGAGTATCAAGCACTTGGGTGGGATACCAATTCCGACTTGTACATCCGAGAGGCGATCTTGGAAGATGAATTGGCCCCCATCGAAGAATTATATGGATACTACACGTATCGGGGTGGCCAGAGTGTCTGGGACTATATCGCCGAGCAGTACGGAGATGAAAAGATTGCGGAAATTTTGCACCGGCTTCGGGACTCACGTTCGGTTGAGCAAGCCATTGACCGCTCCATCGGACTCGATCTAGGCGAGTTAAGCGAACGGTGGCAACGCGCCTTGCGGGAAGTTTACTTCCCAGAAGTTACCGCGAGGGAATCGCTTGAGGAGATAGCTGAGCCCGTGATCACGCGAAAACATGGCTTCTACAACACCAGCCCCGCCCTTTCTCCGTTGGGAGACAAGCTGGCTTACGTGACCACTACCAGCGGTCTGTTTGACATCTACATTGCGAACACGGCAGATGGTGAGGTAGAAAAACGATTGGTTCAGGGACAGCTTTCCCGAGATTTTGAAGCGCTGCCTGTGCTTACACCGGGCCTAGCTTGGAGTCCAGATGGTCGGCAGATTGCCGTTGCTGTCCGGAGTGGCAACAGGGAGGCTATTGCCCTTATCAATGTCCTAACCGGAGTGACCCGCCGAATCGAGACTCCAACCCTAGAACAAATTCTTTCGTTGGCATGGAGTCCGGACGGGGCGAAGATAGCTGTAAGCGCCACAAACGGCATCCAAAGCGATATTTATAGCATAATTTTAGAATCTGAGGAAATTCTGAATCTAACGGATGATGTTTTTTCGGACTTCGAGCCTGCATGGAGCCCGGATGGTAACGTCATTGTCTTTCATTCAGATCGGGGCTCCAACACTGAAATCAGAAGCTTCAAAGAGGATTCCTTTAAGATTTTTGAACATCTTGATGAACAAACCAATCTATACTTGTTGACAGAGGAATCCAGGTTTGTACGGCGTCTAACGATGGATGAAATGTGGTCCAATCGGAGCGCCAGGTTTGGACCGGATCCAGATCGTGTCGTTTTCATAAGCGATAGGAACGGCATTCCGAATTTGTACGAAAAACACCTAATAAATGGACAAATTAGGGCGCTAACGGATTTGGATGTCGGTGTACTCCAAATTGCGATGTCCTCAAAGAGTGAAATCGCTGCGGTGGTTTCACTCCATAAAGGAACCCCAACCATTTACACCATTCAAAAACCATTTGAACGGACCCAGCCCAGAGATCCGTTGATGCCAAATGTCTGGGCCCAACGCGTGGATCAGACCGACTTTAGGGTGGCGCCCGCGCTGGCTATAGCGGGCCGTGCGCGTTTGGAGGGCAATCCCTTCCTTCGAGATGCTTACGACGGAATTCCATATTCGCGCGGGCGCCAACGCCTGCTCCCCGATCAACCGGTCCATGTGGCGCTCAAGGACTTAATCATACCGGCCATTGAAGCTGATTCTATTTCTCTTGCTCTTTCAAGGAACAGGAATTCGATCACACTGCCAGTCGATTCCTTCGCCAGAGGCGTTCAGGTCGACTTTGAATCGCTAACCAAACGGGAAGAACCAGCAGATCTCAACGAGCTTCTACCTGCATCCGCTCTGCAATTGTTGCCAATAGTCGACAACGCCGGCAACTACGTTCCTCAAAAATATAAACTTCGATTTTCGCCTGATATTGTTTACGGCGCAGCCGGATATGACGCCTTGTATGGAGTCCAAGGCATTACCCAGATGGAATTCAGTGACATGCTGGGAGACCACAAAATCATTGTAGCCACCAATCTTTTACTGGACCTGCGTAATTCAGACTACACCCTTTCTTACCATTATCTTCCGCGGCGAATTGATTGGTCCTTGACTACGTTCCACATCTCCAGACTACTGGCCGACTTTACGGTGGATGACCCCACGTATTACCGGTATCGACAATACGGCGCTCACGTCGAAGCCAGTTTCCCATTGGACAAATTTCATCGAATTGATGCCCGTGTCGGCATAATTGGCGTAAATCAGGCAGACGTGACCGATGTAACGAGGCCCTCGAGCTCACGCACCCTTTTAGTGCCCTCTATCACCTATACCAAAGACACCACCACGCCGGGTTTTACCTACCCCGTTAGTGGAACACGCCTCGCCATATCTTTGTCCGGCGCGCCGACCAGTTTTACCGACTCTTCCATCCGATTTGGAACCGTTCTTTTTGATAGCCGACTTTATTCGTCTTTCGGGAAAGCACGGTATACATGGGCTATGAGGTTGTCCGCGGGGTCGTCATTTGGACCCTATCAACAGGTGTTTTACACGTCTGGTGTGCAAAACTGGTTGAATCGCAATTTTGATGATGTAAACGGATTCCCGCTTGACGATGTGGCAGATTTTGTTTTTGCCACGCCAATCATGCCGCTTCGTGGATTTGATATTAATGCTGCCAACGGATCGCATTTTTCAGTTATCAACGCCGAATTTCGGTTTCCATTGGTTGCAGCGCTTCTTCCCGGTCCCATTCCGGTAATACCGCTATACAACATCCAAGGGCAGGTTTTTGCTGATATTGGAAATGTATGGGGCGGACGCTCGTCCGATGGAAAATTCAAAACCAACTCGCCGGGCGAGACTGAAATGCGTCCTCGACGCTACGATGACCTCTTGATCGGGACTGGTTTTGGTATTCGCACTTTGTTTTTGGGGTATCCGGTTAGGCTTGATTTCGCATGGCCTTTTGACGGAAAAGAGTTTGGGGACAGAAACACCTATATCAGTGTAGGACTCGATTTTTAGCTTCTGTAGAAAAGAGTTTCTGTGAAAACACGCGGTATCCACCTTTATGGGGGGCGATTGATTGAACCAAAACGTGCCAAATCGGTTTGTGATCTGCTCTGGCAAAATTTGCAATAACTGACCCTTGTGTCAGTCTTGGCCCTCAATTCAGGGGCACCCACCCGGTTTTTACGATTATGCAGACTGAAATCAAAAAAATTACGGATGTCGAGTACGACCTCGAGATCAACGCAGCATCAGCTGACTTGGCTACTGAAATAGATCAGGCCATTCACACTCAACGAGGCCGCACCACCATGAAAGGCTTTCGAGCCGGGAAAGTGCCAACGGCCATGGTTCGTAAAATGTATGGCAAATCACTTGCCTATGGCATTGCGGAAGAAAGGGTGCAGAACACGTTTAAATCCGTCGTTTTGGACTCTAAGGACTACGAAGTGTTGGGCCAGCCTGTTATCACTGACATCGAATATGAATTCGAAGGTGACCTGAAAGCAGTTGTGCGATTTGGAGTACGTCCTGAGATCAAAATTGAAGACCTGTCCAAAGCAAAGGTCTTCCGCTTGGTCCATGAAGTCACCGACGAAGACGTCCAGAAGGAAATTGAAATCCTCCTCGGTCAGCATGCCGAATTGACCCCAGTTGACGGACCAGCAAAAGCGGATTCCTATGTTATCGTGGATATGCAACGCCTCGATGACAAAGGAAAAAAACCAGAGGGTGATGTTCAAAAAGACGTTCCCTTTTTGCTTTCAGACGACAATCTGATTCCCGAGCTTAAAAAAGCATTGACTGGCCTGAAAGTCGGCAAAACCAAGAAGGTGACCTTTCCAGGAATGGACGGCCACGATGACCGGTACTTCGAAGTCACTCTAAACGAAGTGAAACGCCGGGACCTTCCAGAGTTGGACGATGAAATGGTCAAAAAAGTGACCAACGACCAGGTTGAAAATCCTGATGCTCTTCGGACCCAAATTAGAGAGCAACTCATTTCTGGATGGGATCAGCGCTCAAACGAACTATTTCAGTCTGATTCTATCGAAAAACTGATCGGCCTCCACCAGTTCAATGTACCCGGATCGGTTGTCGAAATGTATTTGGATGCGTTCGTAAAAGACGCAGCCGACAAAAACAAAACTAAAAAATTACCTGCCGATTTCGACGTGGAAGGTTTTAAGGACAGTCGGCGCGCGCAAGCAGAAAGTCAGGCCCGTTGGATGTTCATTCGAGATGCCATCGTAGCCGAGCAGTCTTTGGAAGTGAGCGAAGAAGATCACGAAGCGCATTTTGAAAAAATGGCTGCCCAAGGTGGCTTTGGAGCCGATATGATGAAGTCCTACTACAAATCCATGCCGCAATTGATGGATCAAATGGAGCAGGGCATCATTTCAGAAAAGGTATTCACCTACCTTGGTGAAAACATGAAAGTTGTCGAAAAAGACAAAGACGCTTACGAGAAGGAAATGAAGAAGGGTTGATCCTTTCCCTTCCTAGCTTTGCTCTGTCTTAGACTTTTGTGGAACCAGCCGATAACAGGATAGGTTCGACACCACACTAGTGCCGAACGGCATTCTCGAACAAACTACAGCAACGTCCCGATGGTTGAAGATTTTTTAAAGTTTTCCAAAAGTCTAAATAGCTACTCGATGCCGAGCAGCATTTACAGCGGAGGACTTTCGAGTGCTCCCATCTCACAGCTTGTTCCTATGGTCGTCGAGCAATCGAGCCGTGGTGAACGGGCATATGATATCTTCAGCCGGCTGCTGAAGGAACGTATTATCATGTTGGGCACGCCCATCAATGATAGTGTTGCAACCTTAATGGTAGCACAGTTGCTGTATCTGACATCAGAAGATCCAGCCCGCGATATTAATATTTATGTCAACTCACCGGGCGGTTCGGTCGATAGTGGCCTAGCCATTTACGACACCATGCAGTTTATTTCTTGTGATGTATCCACGATCTGCGTCGGTCTTGCTGCGTCCATGGGAGCTGTTCTATTGGCTGCAGGACAGAAAGACAAACGTGCATCTCTTCCTAATAGTCGCATTATGGTTCACCAGCCACTTGGTGGAGCACAGGGACAGGCTTCGGATATCGAAATCCAAGCCCGGGAGATCATGAAAATGAAACAAACCTTGTATGGTATCCTCTCGACCCATACCGGTCAAACTGCGGAGAAAATTGCTGCAGATGGAGACCGCGATTACTGGATGAGCGCTGCCGAAGCCACTGAATATGGCTTAATCGACAAAGTTCTCGTGCCAGGACCAAAGAAAAAACCTGAGAACTAGGCCTCAAACTCGGTTTTAACGTGATATTTTGAGGTCAAGAGGACCAAGGACGCTATTGGATGAGAATGCCGCAAAGTTTCCCTGCATCAGTGACCAAATTTAATCCCTAGTCTGTCTGGCGTCTCGAACAGCATTCATACCAAGATTGGTCACCGAAAAAACGCGTTTTCGCCGTCCCCCTCTTGTAGGCGTCGCACCTTCCAAATCTGAAGACAACAGACCTTTGGTTTGAAGCCGGTACAAGGTTGCATGAATAGCTCTCAAGGCCGTTTTTCTGGTTGTTTGTTCCAATAAGAATTCCCGAACGGACAAACCGTAGGCTGATCTATGCAGAATCGCGACACTCATCAAGACTAATTCTTCAAACTCCCCGATGTGGGCTCCCATACCTTTCCTCCAGTCATTGAAATGATGTAAATTCGGAAGACTCAATCAACATTTGAATATGCTCCAAATTCAACCCATTACGCTCGAAGGCCAGCACGTAAAGTTGGCGCCCCTTACGCTGGGTCACGTCGATTCATTGTGTGAGGTCGGCCTGGATCCCTCTATTTGGGAATGGAACTCCTCACCTGTTTATGATCAAAAGGATATGCTGGCCTATGTTGAATCTGCTCTCAACGGCCAAGAGCGGGGTGATATGTTACCCTTCGTGACTATCGAAAAAAATAGCGGGCAAGTTATAGGAAGCACTCGATATGCCGCTATCGATATGGTACACAAGCGGTTGGAGATAGGCTGGACGTGGATTACTCCTGCATGGCAGCGCACTTTTGTTAACACAGAAGCGAAGCTACTTATGCTCAGGTATGCTTTTAATACGCTTGGTTGCAATCGTGTCGAATGGAAAACCGATGCCTTAAATACTCAGTCCCGAAACGCGATTCTTCGACTCGGAGCCGTCTTTGAAGGAACGTTCCGGCAGCACATGACTACGTCTACCGAACGGCTTAGGGATACGGTCTATTACAGTGTGGTAAAAGAAGAGTGGGCTGCAGTGGAGCACCGGTTGGTCCAGAAGTTGGGCTAGATTTTTTGCGAAGGCAGGTCTCGAATTGTCGTGATCGTCTGTTTGGCAACGTCTGCTTGCCCTGCTATTAAGCGTAAGCGGCGGAAGCTCAATTAATTAAGCGTTCTGGGCTCTCTTTAATGTCTTCCAGCCATAATGCGCGACAACCACAAAGCAGACTAGCGGTAACACGAACGAAAGACGAGTAGCAGGGATTTCGGTGCCTATCGATTCCATGTCGATCATGGCTCCTTGCATTGGAGGCATTAGCGACCCTCCAAGAATCGCAAGGTTCATCAGCAAACGACCGGGACTCAAATACCAAAGCAAAAAGGTGCAAGTAAACCGGCTGGAAACGAAAATGATCATTGCAGCAATGTTATAGCCTTGAGCCGTTGCAGCGTCCATGCCTAATTCGATTTCGGCGTAATGAATGATAAACGTCCAGCACATGATCTGGGCGCCCACATAAAAAGCCTGGGCGATTACTTCGCCCGTATAATTTTTGTTGGCTAGCAGTCGCTTAAACGTCGAACCAAGATCACCTTTTGCGGAAACCGAGGGTAAGTGAGGCCTTTTTGTATAGGCGATGGCAGCAAAAACCACAACCAGTACAATAGCTATGGCCACGTAGGGCGTTCTAATAATGCCTAACAGAGGCGGTCATAGCCAGTAGGTCGGATGCATCAAGTGCAGCACGTTCAACGGAAGAAGCCGGGTTTAACCGGGCCAAAATGAACTGTTGAGCCACGAACATGCCAAGGAGGGAGCCCATTGGATTGAATGGTTGCGCCAGATTTAGCCTCCGGGTTGCTGTCTCGGCGGATCCCATCGACAAAATGTATGGATTCGCACTAGTCTCCAAAAACGACAAGCCGCAAGTCAGAATGAAGTATGCCACTAAGAAGGGCCAAAACTCCATCATCATGCTTCCGGGTATAAATAAAAGGGCACCTACTGCATAGAGCCCCAAACCCACTAAAATTCCTGCCTTGTACGAATACTTCCTTATGAACAACGCCGCCGGAAATGCCATTGCAAAGGTAGCCGCCGTAGAACGCAAATTGCACTAGCAACCCCTGAAACGTACTCATTTGCAAAATGCGGGAAAACGCGCTCACCATCGGATTGGTGATGTCGTTGGCAAAACCCCACAGAGCAAAAAGCAACGTGACCAAAATGAACGGGACGAGAACCTTCCTTGAAACTACCTTGTCAACCACCTGCCCTCTAGTCATAGAGTGACACCTTTTTTCAGAATAATGTTGCCGTATTTCCTGGTTTCGCCGGTCATGACAACCGCAAAAGCTCCTTTCGCCCTCGCATAAAAATCTCCTCTCTCCAACCGCACGGGTGAAGAAGCTAGTGGCACAAACGTCCTGACTACTTCCATATAGTCCTCTTGAACAGATGGATCGAGCAGATCTCCAGGAACGGCCTGCATCATGATCAGCGGAGAGTCGTAGGCGTCGAGCTCAAAGAGAGGTAAGATTCCCTGCAGAAGCCGAAAAGTGGTCACGCCATCCGCCCTTAAAGCCTTTGTCCCCATGGAATGACCTCGAAAATGAGCATCGGCAAGTACGATTTCATCCCCATGACCCATTTCGGCCAACGTTTTCAGCAAATCCGGACTGATGACAGGCGATATTCCTTTGAGCATAAAGCTAAATAGGTGACTAAGGTTAGAGGTCCATTTCTTGTTTCCGTACGAGAAAAATACCCTCGCCCTGACTGCTAATGGCGATAATACCACTTTTGAAGTACGGGTAATTGCTCCACGACCCAGAAAAACCCATCACGTTATCCGCGAAAGGGGCCGTATCAAAACTACCTGCTTCAACAGGATTTTCAGGATCTGTAATGTCCAATATGCGCAATCCTGATTGGTAATTGGACTGATACATAAAATTGCCTTTCACATACAGGTTGTGATCGCTCGCCCCATTACTGTGATAGAATTCATTGACGAGGGTCGGATCATCCAAATCGCGCATATCCCAAACCAGCGTTCTGGTTTTGTCCACGATTTTGTTCATTTCATCCAACTCATCGTTCATGTAAAAATAATTATGGTCTTCGGACATCCACCCCTGATGGGTATAGGCCGTATTCGGATACTTTGCAACAGCGATAGTCACAGGGTTGGCCTTGTCGGTGACGTTAACCACGACAAATGCGCTGCCGTTGGACATCAAACAGATTTCTTCACCTCGATGTTCGTCGTCGCTACCATGATAGTTGACACATTGGGCATCGTGGGTGCCTCGTGTCTCTGAATTGGTGTAACAACCCACAAATTCTGGTTTCAACGGGTCTTTTAGGTCCATCATGTGTAGCTGGCCGCCACACCCTTCAGCTCCAGAGCCGCTGCCCACGGCATAGGCGAATCCAGATTCTTCGTTGATGACGATGTTGTGCGAGCTTGCGACACCTGAATAATGCGCTGACTCTTCAAAATCAACCGGCATTTCGGATCGGTTTACACTGCGAAGCCTAGTGAGGTCAAAGATTTGCATGCCGTGGTTTTGCGCCCCGTCCGAAACGATATAAGCATGATTCTGATACACTTTGACGTCTCTCCACCAAGATCCGGTACTTCCTTCTGTACGTGAGATCTGACCCACTATCAATGGACGGCTTGGCATACTTATATCAATAAAAGAAAGTCCGTCTGTGCGCCCTGCGAGAATGTATTCTTTACCCGTTTCTGGGTCTTCCCATCCCCAAATATCGTTGAGCGTTGCGCCTCTGTCCTTAACCAATGCTCCGGTCGAGACGAAGGAGATTAGGTCCACATTTTCACATGGAAAAAGAGCCGCTTCCCCGTTTTCGCACTTAATAGGTTCATCTGTGGAAATTGGATCGAAATACGAGACATCTCCCAATAGGCGCCCGGTTGCTTCCCAAAAACCGTCGTCAGAGCGGTGATAGGCCGTCGCAAAACCCGATTCATAATCTGCGTTAGGCGATCCGATGGCCAAAACATCACCTTGAACAGCTAATCCAACCCCAAACCCTCGTTTTGCTTGGTCGTCAATGGCATCAATAGATATATAACCTGCCCCCAAATCAGAGGTATTAAACATAAACGTTTTACCAGACGCGCCGACTAAGAGATCGTTTCCGGAAAGGGCCATTCCTTGACCAAATTGGCCACTTTTAGGACCACCTTCCTCAGGTTCTGCCTGTTGCAGTGTTGCCTTATGCCCCCATTGGCCATTCTGATTTCTTTCAAACACGACTATAGCCCCAGACTGTTCGAAGCCCGTTGCGCCCACATAAACCAAGTTTGCGCTAGCGGCAAGAGAGCGCCCCATCAACGATTTTCCCCCGAGACTTTCTCCACTTAACTCTCCCACACTAACCCAATCACGGCCTGCCACTAGTTCATAAATCAACAATCCACCTTGTTGATCATTGGCTTCGGGCGTGCCTATAAATAGGTAGTTTCCCGATGATGCCAGCGACCATGCTGCGGCTTCGACGAGTGTTCCGAAATCATGCCAGGTACTTCCCATACGGTGAAATATGTGAACCGTACCCATTGCGGAATCTGTGTTGTAGGTCGTGACCAAGACAAAAGCACCAATTTTGGCTATGGTTTGACTACGAAATCCACCGCGAGCATCAGCCCCAGCCAATTCAAACCCCTTAGGAAGCGCCTCGGTTGGTGTCATCATTCCCGTCGCCTTCCATTCATTTTCAACCCATTCAAATGCGTAAACAGCATTTTTACCGGGAGCTCCCACGAGCATTAAATCATCTTGAATTAAGATCGATCGTCCAAAATTGTCCCCACGAACACCATCTGAAGGATGAATTCGACCAACTTCGCTCCATTCTCCACTCTGATTTTGAGCAAAACGAATTACTTCGCCCGCTGGATCTGAACCGCCTGGCCATGAAATGGGCGCAGAACCCACGTAAACCTCGCCGTTTGCCATGGCAACCGTACCACCAAACCCTTTGCTGATGGATTCAACTGACGAATAAAACGTTTGGGCTTGGGCTAGAGCCGGAACGAGCAAAATTGCTAAAACCAAGGAAGAAATACGTTGCAACATGGTGGTAATCCTAAAATGAATTATAGTAAGCTGGCGGATAGTAGTAATCTGCGCTCTTTCAGACAACTATGCAGATCAAATACCGCTTCAATAGTTCAAAAGACCTAGTCGTTTTCAGACGGCCGGAGATACGTTATTCTATTTTTGAAATCAGAAACGTAATAGACAGTGACCTCTTTACTATTTGCAGCCACCATGGCGTCATCAACGTAGTATTCAAAACTCATTTCCGTACCGTTACTGGCGCTAACGGTAATTTCACCTGGCAAGTCGCTTGACGTGACTTCATCGGCACCGCTCAAAACCCCTGTGATTTCGTCCCACCCTTGCTGGTATTCTGGGGCATATTCCCCAAGTACACTTTCACATTCGACAACCATGTCCATCAACCTTGGAGACTCGTCGAACACATAATAAAGGGTAACATATTGTCCCCTCAGCTTTGATAACTCTTCTAAGCTCACAACACCAGCTTCTACATTAATATTGAAGTCCTCTGTAGTTCGCCTTTCAGGAATCTCAACTGAAATATAATAGCGAGGATAACCTGAATCTTCTATTTCAACTAAGATGCCGAACTCTCTGACTTCCTCATCATTTGGTTCTCTATCTAGTGTCGCACTATCGTCAACACTGGAGTTTTCTGCGTTGCTGTTTTCATCCGCTGTTTTACTACACGAGGTGAGTAAAAAAACCGAAAATAGAACCCCAAAAATAATGCGCTATCGAAACCAGGACATTGACATGGCCTCGATAGCCGCCAAAGCCCGGGCCAAACAACCTGGTCGCATCGTGCCATCGGGATGCTGGTAGATATTGTCTCCAAGGGAGGGAATTTACTCTTGAATATTGCTCCCTCACCCCTTGGCGAGTTTGATGAGGGCGCGTATGTACTTCTCGATCAAATCGGAAAGTGGATGAATGTCAACTCCGAGGCCATTTATGCTTCTCGGCCAATTGCTCCCTACAAAGAAGGCAAGGTCGCCCTTACTCAAAACAGACACTCTAAAGCGGTGTATGCAATCTATCTTCCATCCGCCGAAGAGCACACGTTGCCTTCCAAAATGTGGTTGACTACTATCCAACCAGAACAGGGAGCCTCTGTACAGGGAGCCTCTGTAAAAATGCTCGGCATTCCAGGCAACCTAGAATGGGAAAGTGTAAACGAGGGATTTGTGGTGACGATTCCTGATCAAATTCAAAACGCGGGCCTTCCCATTGAAGCCTGGGTTCTAAAAATATCATCCGTAAAGACTCAATAGAGCAAAATTATGCCATTTTCGATTTTTCGTATTCCGCTTTTATTGTGTTTCGTGTTGCTCACTGGGACGGGCTGTCTGGAAACAGCACAGGACATCGCGGCCGACTCGATTGGCCAAGACACAGTCCGGGTTTTAGCCTACAATATCCATCACGGAGCGGGCATGGATTTGAAGCTTGATCTTGAGCGGATCGCCAAATTGATTAAAGACCTCGATCCAGATCTCGTTGCCCTGCAAGAGATTGACTCGGTCGTAACCCGGACTGAGGGCGTTAATCAGGCCGATGTACTTGGCCGCTTAACTGAAATGACTGCCGTTTTTGGTGAGTTTATGCCGTATCAAGGCGGCAAATACGGCATGGCGGTAATGTCGAAATGGCCCATTTGGGAAAGCACAAACCACCGATTGCCAGATGGTTCGGAGCCCCGATCTGCTCTAGGAATCCGTGTGCAATCTCCAAAAACAGGCCGTGAACTTAATTTTGTCAGTATCCATTTTTACGAAACCAAAGCAGAACGGCTTGCACAGGCTCAGGCTCTTGCCATGGCGTATGAAGGCGTTGATTCGCCCGTTATTTTGGCGGGAGATTACAATTCTGAGCCAGATTCGCCGGTTATCGCATTTTTAAAGGAGCAATGGGGCTTCGTCGATAAAGGCGCGGATAACTTTACGTTTTCATCGTTCGAGCCTGTTAGAGAAATCGACTACTTTGCACTCCGTCCATTTGATGCCTTTAAAGTCCTCAATCAGTTTACCATTGATGAACCCGTTGCCTCGGATCACAAACCGATATTTGTGGAATTAGCATGGTAAGTGCAGCAGTAACACTTTGACTCGATGTATCTCTAAGCAGCTCAACCAGAACGAGTTAGATCATGCAGAATGCCGATTACCAACCTATTAGCTGTACATTTCACGACCGCCTAGAAGACTACTCTCTGCGCGGCGCGACCCTTCCGATATCCTATTTCCAGGATGATATTTTGATTACAGCAGAGGCCCGTATCGCCGATGTTCTGGCTCAAAATGGTGCTGATTTTGCAATTTTAGCTCTGACGAATGGATCCACAGTTCTTGTAAGGCTAGACAAGTTGGTGTCTGTAAACGGTTTTCAGATGCCCATGGCTTGAAAGGGGCCACAAGGGTAGTTCAAACTGCACTTTGCGAGCGTAACAAGGCACCTTGAGGCCCGTAGCGGAATCTAACCACCTAGAAACCGCTGTCGATGCTTAAAAATTATCTCCGCGTTGCCCTACGCAACGTATTCAAACACAAAGTCCATTCTTTCATTAATGTGTTTGGACTGGCCATTGGTTTGGCGTCTTTTGTACTGATATTTCTGTATGCCCAAGACGATCGGATTCAATACGTGACCGTATTGGAAGACATCCTTGGAAGCAAGTACCAGACGGATAGCTACCAGTTTGCGGGCATGCCCGATCCCATGCAGTACCCGCGCCTGACCGTTCACGACGACTTTGTTGAGGCGCTGGGAATGAAAATGGTTGCCGGCCGAGGCTATTCTAGGGATTTCCCGGCTAACTCCGCTGCGTCAATCATCATCAATCAGTCAATGCTTCCCGTGTTAGGGTTTGCCACGGCGGAAGACGCCCTTGGAACGCAAATAAACCTTAGAAATCAACAGAAAGAAATTATCGGGGTAATCGAAGATTTTCATTACGCCTCCTTACATAACCCTATTGGTCCTTTTATCGTTGAACGCTTTTTTAACCCAGGAATATTTCGGTTTTTTGGCCGTTACGTGGCCGTTCGGGTAAATCCAAACGATATTTCTGGGACCTTGGCTCTTCTAGAAGCACAATGGACGCGCTTTGTCCCAAATCGTCCATTTGAGTATAAATTTTTAGACGATGAGTTGGATCAGCTCTAGGTCGCAGAGCAGACACTTGGACAAGTAGCTACTGCCTTTTCCGGACTCGCTATCCTGGTCGCATGTTTAGGACTATTTGGAATGGCTTCGTTCACCGCCGAACGCAGAACCAAAGAAATTGGGGTTCGCAAAGTTATGGGCGCATCTGAATTCCAAATCGTAAAACTTCTCTCCATGGAATCAGCCAAACTAGTCTTGATCGCATTTGTGATCGCCGCACCACTGGCATATTTCAGCATAGGAAAATGGCTACAAACCTTCACCTACAGCACCAGTCTTGAGGTAATCTCATTTATAGTCGCAGGTGCGATAGTAATGATCGTGGCACTATTAACCGTTGGGCTGCACTCGATTAAGTCGGCCACGACAAACCCAGTCGAGAGTTTGCATTACGAATAAGGGTGCCCAAAACGCCCTGATTCGAATTGCAAATTTCCACTTTCAGCTTTTGAGCCTACCCTTCCATACGGCAATCGCGTATACGAACCTTGGAAATCGTAGGTCACAATAATGTCCCAAGGGGGCGTTATACCAAAATTATAGTTTCGTTTAATTCTGCATTTTCTGTGACTTCGTATATCTAACAGAACAAAATGCTCGATTTCGATTACATATGGGCTTGCCGGTCAGATTTTAGCCGGTGACTCTCGCATATATTATTCTGATTCCTTTCGAATTCCGCCCAAATGAGCGACCAAAAAATTATTTTCTCTATGGTTGGTGTAGGTAAAATCTACAAAACAACCAAAAAACAGGTCTTAAAGGACATTTACCTCTCGTTTTACTACGGAGCGAAGATTGGCGTTCTTGGACTGAATGGCTCTGGAAAGAGTACTCTTCTGCGCATTATAGCGGGCTTGGATACAGACTATTTGGGAACGATCGAGGGCCAAAAAGGAATCACATTTGGCTATTTGTCTCAGGAACCAGAAATGGATCCCAATGCTACAGTTCGAGATATTGTAGAAGAGGGTGCCGGTGAAGCTGCACGCGTGTTGAAGGCATACAACGCGGTAAACGACAAATTTGCAGAACCAGACGCCGATTTTGATGCCCTTATGGTCGAACAAGCAAAACTGCAAGATCGCATTGAAGCGCTGGACGCTTGGGATCTCGAAAGCCGATTAGATATGGCGATGGACGCCCTCAGATGTCCGCCCGCGGATTCGGTAGTCGGCATCTTATCCGGTGGTGAAAAACGCCGGGTAGCCATGGTGCGACTACTTCTTCAGAAACCTGATGTGCTCCTGCTTGATGAGCCTACCAACCACTTGGATGCCGAAAGTGTGGCGTGGTTAGAACAACATTTAGCTCGTTATGAAGGAACAGTAATCGCCGTAACCCATGATAGATACTTCTTGGATAATGTAGCCGGTTGGATTCTTGAGCTTGACAGAGGCCAAGGCATTCCTTTCGAAGGAAACTACTCTTCTTGGTTGGAACAGAAACAGAAACGCTTGGCGACAGAAGAAAAACAAGAGTCCAAAAAACAACGGGCCCTTCAGCAAGAGCTAGAGTGGGTGCGAATGTCGCCAAAAGGCCGTCATGCCAAGAGCAAAGCCCGTATTTCTGCTTACGAAAAGTTAGTACAGGACCAAGGAGAAAAACGTCAGGAAGACGTGCAAATTCCAATCCAGCCCGGACCTCGTTTAGGTGGGCAAGTCATTGCGGCAGACAAAATCGCGAAGGCCTTCGATGACAAGTTATTGTACGATAATTTAACGTTTAACCTTCCGCCTGGGGGTATCATTGGTATCGTTGGAGCAAACGGAACCGGTAAAACCACGTTGTTTCGGATGATAACCGGGCAAGAAACTCCAGATTCCGGCACATTTAAGGTCGGCGAAACAGTTAAGCTAGGTTATATCGATCAAGATCGTCCGCTAGACTCTACTAAAACGGTTTGGCAGGAAATTTCAGACGGCCTAGATTTTATAACCCTTGGCAAGCGCGAAGTGAATTCGCGCGCATATGTCGGTCAATTCAACTTTTCCGGAAGTGATCAACAGAAATTGGTTACGGAGCTATCTGGAGGCGAAAGAAACCGCGTCCACCTAGCCAAAATGTTGAAGGAAGGCGCCAACGTGCTCTTGCTCGATGAGCCTACCAACGATTTGGACGTGAATACCCTTCGCGCGCTCGAAGAGGCAATTTTGAACTTCGTCGGTTGTGCGGTTGTGATTTCGCATGATAGATGGTTTTTAGACCGTATTGCGACCCACATTCTAGCCTTTGAAGGCAATAGTGAAGTGATTTGGTTTGACGGAAACTACAGCGACTACGAGGCCAATCGTAAGGAACGCCTTGGAATCGAAGCCGACCAACCTCACCGAATCAAATACCGCCATTTGACCCGGCAGTAAGTCGCCAATTCCCGGAATAAATGATCCGGGTTAATTAACCGTTTTCAACTCGAGTAGAAACGCCTTCGCGCGATCAAGGCTTCCTTCAAGTGTCAAAGGGTTGTGGCTTCCACCCTCATATAAATATGCTTGAAATTGCAGGTCTGTTTTGCCTGCATCTTGCATGGCTCGGGTCATGGCCTCGGCCTGTGACACAGGCACGACAGTGTCCGACGTCCCATGATGAATTTGGAGGCGTTTAATCCGATCAGCAAAAAGCACGGCCGACCTGCGCACCATAGCAATACGCACGTCTTCAAGGGAAATTTCCTCTGCCTGAAGCGGGAGCAAATATTCGTTAGACAAATAGTCTAGTCCAGGAAGATTTGGAGGGTTTCCGGACAATATCTCTCGCGAAACATCTTGAACGAAGGTGCCAAAAAAGTCGGTGGGACCAAAAAAATCAAGGACGGCATCCACTTCTTCGCTTCGGGCTGCCATCAACATACCAACACCTGCCCCCCGGCTAAAACCTAACACCCCAATCCTCGATGGATCGGCTCCGCGTTCCAATTGAAGCGCCACCGTAACTAAAGACAACGCGTCGTCAACGTCTCGATCCCAAGGACTTGCGGGACCGCCCGACTGCCACGTCGTGTTTTTATAGGAAATGGTTTCGTCTCGAAAAGAAGGAATCACATAAACAAATTGATCGGAAACGTCCGCAAAAAAAGATAAAACAAGCTGAACTTCCTCATCTATGCTTACGCCGGAATCGCCTCCATGAGAATAGACCACAACAGGGGCTTTTCTCGAAGTAAGGCCGTTGGCCGATATAATAGCACCGTAGTGTTTCACGCCTCCAACGGTATGAGATACGATCCGAACGAGGCCGGTACCAGCTCCTAGCGTGATTGCTTCAGAAAATTCAACCAACACATTCTGAGCAGGGTACTCTCGGCTGGCCCAATCAATTTTGACCACACTCAGTTCAGCGGAAGTCGGTTCTGCAAAAAGTGCATCAAAATTGACGCCACCTACAAACTTGGTTTCTCGCAAATCGGAAGACGATTCGCATCCGGAAACCGACAATATTGCAATAAATAGAACATAGGGGAAGATGCGTTTCATGTGATGCCAGTTTCGTTGTCAGTAATGAGGACCTAACGAGCAAATGCGTCACTAGATTCACCAACCAGACGCGCCTGCCCAAAAAGATTTCGAATACTTTTTATAGTCTCTTAACAAGAGAGACATATTTCTTATCTAGATTTGGTCTAAATCTAAATAAGACTTCTAGGTAAAAAATATTCCACCGAAACAATGTGTAAAAAATTAGCTTTTGCGTTCTTAATGCTCTCGTTTCCGCTATCTGGATTTGCTCAAGAGTCGACTGGATCAATTGTCGGCTCTGTAGTTGATGCGGAAAATGGTTTCTTTCTCAGCAATGTGCATGTTGTCATTGAAGCGCTGGGAGAAGGCAGGACCACCAACAAAAATGGTGTTTTCTCTTTTTTAAGCCTACCTGCCGGTAGGTATTCCATCCAGTTTACAAGTGTGGGATATGAAGTCTTGAACGTTGTTTCGGAGGTACCTTCCGGGAAAACTATATCTTTAAAATTGGAACTCGAAGCCAAAGCCATTGAACTACCCGAAGTTCTGGTAGAACGCGAATCTATCTTGGGCGGAAGTGGCCACCGGATAGACCCGGCTGCATCCTCGCACCGAATTTCCACGCGTCAATTAGAAAAATTTCAATACTCAGACGCATCTCGCGCCCTCCGGTCGATACCGGGCATAAACATTCAAGAAGAGGACGGATTCGGATTGCGTCCCAATATTGGAATTAGGGGTACTGGCTCCGAACGAAGTTCCAAGATATCGATGATGGAAGATGGAGTTTTGACCGCTCCTGCCCCATATGCTGCTCCAGCAGCGTATTACTTTCCAACAATAGGGCGCATGTCGGAAATCGAAGTGCGAAAGGGATCAAGTCAAATTAAATACGGTCCATACACCACCGGAGGGGCTATTAATTTTTTATCGACTCCGTTGCCTGACCGGAAGGAAGTTGAATTGAAGCTAACTGGCGGAAGCAACGATGCTAGAATTGCGCACCTAAAACTTGGAAATGCATTTAAAAATGGCGCTTTTATAGTAGAATCGTTCCAGTCTAAATCTTCTGGGTTCAAACATCTCGATTTTGGGGGTCCAACGGGATTCAATAAGCGCGATTATATGGCGAAGCTCCGGCTAAACACTGGTCCGAATGCCGGGCACTATCAAGCTGTCTTGATCAAGGTATTGCACACAAATGAGGTGTCAAATGAAACATACCTCGGACTAACCTCCTCCGACTTCTCGATCGACCCGTTTCGGCGGTATGCTAGTTCGGCGCTGGACGAAATGAACGCAACGTTCACGCAGTTGACCATCCGTCACCTTATTCAACTTTCAGCTAGCACTCAAATAACTTCAACTGTTTACCGCTCCGAATTTTCTCGTAACTGGTACAAATTGGACTCGGTAGCTCCTTCCGGTGCCAAGTCAGTCAGTATTACCTCGTTTCTTTCAGACCCCATTACGAATAGCGACGCATACAGAGCTGCTTCAAGCAAAAATTCCGTAACTGGGGATCGACTGTCTGTAAAAGCGAACAATCGCGATTATACTTCAAAAGGTTTCCAAACTGAGCTTTCTTCCGATTTACTTCTTTTCTCAGCTGAACACAAAATCGAAATCGGATTACGTATTCACGGAGATGAAATGGATCGTTTTCAGTGGGTTGACAAGTTTTTTCTTCTGAACGGAGAAATGACCCGATCGGAGCAAGGCGTTCCAGGAACAGACAGTAATCGAATTGAATCTGCCCGGGCAGTGGCGCTTTTTTTCCTAGATAACATTGGTCTAGGGCGACTAACTCTAAATCCTGGTCTGCGTTTTGAAAACATCACCTTATCTCGAAAAGACTATGGTAAAAGTGATCCAAGTCGCTCTGGATTGTCAGTTTCGAAAAATGATAATACAGTGAACGTTTGGATACCTGGAATATCTGCATCGTTCAAATCAACCGATTTTTTGACCGTTTTCGCTGGCGCTCACAAAGGCTTCGCCCCGCCTGGCTCTCGCGAAGGCACAAAACCGGAAAGCAGTATGAATATAGAAACCGGCGTGAGGCTCAATAATCATGCTTTTCGAGCAGATATCACGCTTTTTAACAATGAATATCAAAATTTATTAGGCTCTGATTTGGCATCGTCTGGTGGAACAGGATCTGGAGACCAGTTCAACGGAGGCGCCGCAACTGTTCGCGGGCTTGAAGCCGCTGTTTCGCACAATTTCGGCGGGTCAATGGGCTGGAAAGTTTCTCTACCCATTTCATTCACCTACACGCTTACCGACGCGAGATTTAAGACCTCATTTGAAAGTGGGTTTGAAGGCTGGGGCTCCGTCCAGTCCGGATTCCAATTGCCTTATGTTTCAAAACACGTTGTATCCCTGCAAGCTGGCATTGAAGGCAATCGGCTCGATTTGGACGTAGATGTCTCTTTTACTAGTCCGATGCGAACCATCGCGGGAAATGGGCCGATACTTGATTCTGAATCTACCCAAAAGCATACTGTTATCGACCTGGGCGGATCGTTCGAAGTCAGTAGTAAAATGAAGCTTTTTATGGGTATACGAAACATCGCCAATGTAACGTATGTGGCAGCTAGAAGGCCGGCGGGTTTACGCCCTGGCCTTCCACGCACCGTCATTTTGGGCATGAATGTTAAGCTATAGGTCCGGAATGGGTGAACCGACATCGCCTGTCAACGTTTGATCATTTCATTACGAAGCGAACACCATGAATCGTCCAATTTATTTTGATAACAATGCGACCACGGCAGTCGAGCAGACGGTGTTAGACCGCATGATTCCATATTTCACCATGGAATATGGCAATCCTTCCAACACTAGTCACATGTTCGGATGGGCGGCTGACGAGGCCGTTCAAATCGCTAGAGAACAAATTGCAGGACTACTGCATGCCGATCCACTTGGGATTGTGTTCACCAGTGGAGCTACAGAAGCCATCAACTACGTCATCAAGGGCCTCGGGCGTGGAAAAACGAGTGGGCATATCATAACGGTCAGCACCGAGCACAAGGCTGTCCTTAATGCTTGCGACGATTTAGCCGCTCAAGGAATCGAGACGACGTTTTTACCGGTTGATAAGAATGGGTGTATCTCTGCCGAACAAGTACGATCTGCTCTGCGGGATGACACGTTTTTAGTTGCTGTGATGTGGGCAAACAACGAAACGGGTGTTATCCAACCCATTAAGGAAATAGGCCTGTTGCTCAAGGATCATCCGGCATACCTCTTTACCGATGCCACCCAATCCATCGGAAAAGTGCCTGTTTCAGTTGAAAATGTAGATTTCCTGGCACTTTCAGCCCACAAGTTTTACGGCCCGAAGGGTGTGGGCGCCGTTTATATTCGACCTGGAAAACCAGTTATCCTCCTTCCTCAGCTGCTTCACGGAGGGGCCCAGGAAAGAGGGCGCCGTGCTTCCACCTTAAATGTCCCTGGTATCGTTGGGTTAGGTGCAGCCGCAGAAGTTGCCACCCAATGCTTGGAATCAGGTTATGTTGAAATGAAAGCCAGAAGGGACCAATTTGAAGCAGTATTACTGGAGTATTTTCACGAAATCGTAATCAATGGGGTCGATTCTGACCGCCTGCCTCAGACCTCAAACATAACCTTTCGAGGAGTTCAAGCATCAGAAATGATGGCCGAAATCGGACGCGTTGCCGTTTCGACGGGTAGCGCTTGTACAAGTGGGTCGGGCAAACCTAGCCATGTGCTGTCTGCTATGGGCCTTACGCCAGAAGAAGCACAAGGAACCGTCAGGTTTAGCATGGGACGCCACACTACGAAAGCAGAAGTTGAGGAAGCACTTGAATTGTTGTGCGCCTATGCCGCGAACAAACAACCGGTATCCCTCTAATGGAAGTCATTCGCAATAAAGTAGCCGAAAGTGGAATCCAGGTGTTTAATCTGGATGATTTAATAGGAGCTGTAGTAATCAAGGAAATTGATCTTGCTGCCTATCTGTATGGCGGTTTTGTCCTGCGGGAAAAAGAGTTTCGACAGACGTTAAAAGAGAAAGATTGGGCCGACTTCGGGAACGCACATGTCGGCGTTTTTTGCTCGACAGACGCAATCATTCCCACTTGGGCGTATATGCTAGTTGCTGCCCAACTAGAGCAAATTTCCGCTTCAATTTCGTTCGCAAAATCACCGGAAATCAGAAACCGGGTATATCAGGATGCGCTGCGCAAGTTTGATTGGTCCATTTATTCAGATCGGATCGTGGTAATTAAAGGTTGTGGAACGGGCGCAGTCCCAACCAGCGCCTATGTGGAAGCCACTACGCAGTTGCAACGTGTAGCTCGAAAAATCATGTTTGGCGAACCCTGTTCGTCAGTACCCGTATGGCGTAAAAAGTGACCGCTTCCTCTTTGATTTCAGGACTTTTTGAGAAACTCCTGAAGCAATATCATCAAAATGAACGTCTGGTTGGCTGGTTCTTCTTTTTGGCAGGTATCATTTGGGACGTACTAACATTAAGGCGGATTGATAACGTTCTTGACAACGCTATCCTGTTGTCCTACTTGCTGATACTGATTTTTATTGTCGTGTCGGACATCTTGATAAAAGCCAACCTCTTTCAAGGACGGTTTGCTGAAAAGGTTCGGCCTTGGTTGACTCCCATCACGCAATTTCTACTTGGCGCGCTGTTGTCTGCCATTGTGATATTCTACGCCAGAAGCATCGCGTGGGCATCCCATTTGGGAATATGGTTGATCTTGGTTGTGAGTTTGGTTGCAAATGAATTTTTGCATCGCCGTTTCAATTCTTTGAACGGAATGTTATTGATGTTATTCGGGTGCTCCACATTTATTTTTGCTTGGTTGTTCCCCGTTCTCGCTAGCAGCATGTCCCCGTGGCTATTTAGACTAGCCACAGTGAGCGGACTAGCGCTTAGTGCATGCGTTCTGGTTATGGCGGTTCGTTTTGGGCAAGCCAAAATTTATAGCTGGGGGTCGGTGCACATTTGGAGCCTTTTGTTGTTCGCCATTTTTCTAAATGTGGGATATGAAAGAGACTGGATTCCACCCGTTCCATTGTCCGTATCGGCGGGCGGGGTATATCAGCAGGCTGACAGAGTTGGAGACGACTACGATTTGGAGTATCTGACTGTCAAGGAATGGGTTTTCTTCCCCACGTATGGTAAAATTTTCTATTATGAAACGGGAGATACCGTTTCCTGTTTTACGGCCATTTTTGCTCCGAACAACATGGATGAACGTATTTACCACGTGTGGGAACGTTTCGACGAGGACACCAAATCGTGGAACGCCACCGATCGAATTGGATTTTTAGTATCTGGAGGACGAGATGGCGGCTACCGCGGGGTAACTAGAAAACGAAAAGTGACCCCTGGAGCTTGGCGAATTGTGGTAGAAACGGCCGGAGGGAAAACTCTTAGCCGAATTCCATTTGAGGTCGTGCCCAAGCCAGTCGAAGCGCTCCAAAAAATTCAGCTCACGAGATAAGCCGCTTTGAAGGGTTAACCAATTCTAGAGAGGCGTAGCCCTTTTCGCTCGAAAAACAGTTGGAAATAATGCTTCATTTCCGAATGTTCGGGTTTCGTAAGGTTTGGATCCTGTTCCGTCAATTTGAAAGCAGCACCCCGCGCTTGGTCTAGGATGTGAAAATCCGTTATTAAATTGGCGATCCGAAATGTTGGGAGCCCACTTTGACGCGTTCCAAAAAAATCCCCTGCTCCCCTCAATTCCATGTCAAATTCGCTAATCTTAAAACCGTCCGTGGTCGACTCCATGGCATTAAGCCGCCTTCGGGATTCTTCGGACTGCCGATATTCGGCCATCAATATGCAGGTGCTTGCGTGTTTCCCCCGTCCGATTCGACCTCTGAGTTGGTGCAGTTGACTCAGTCCGAACCGTTCCGCGTGTTCGATCAGCATAAACGTGGCATTGGGAACGTCTACGCCCACTTCAATCACTGTGGTAGATACTAGAATTGCCGATTCGCCGGAGACAAAACGTGCCATTACAGCCTCCTTTTCGACTGATTTCATTCTACCATGGACCAGCTCGACCCTGACATTAGGGAAAGTTGACTTTATTTGTTCATGTCCTGAAATCGCGTCCCTCAAATCCAACTTTTCGCTCTCTTCCACCAATGGGAAAACGATATAACACTGTTGGCCGGAAGCGACAACCTCGCGCATTCGCTTGTAGATTCCCTCCCGTTCTTTTTCCCGGACCATTTTGGTTTTAATGGGCTGGCGCCCCGGTGGCAGTTCACGAATCACGCTTACGTCAATATCTCCATAAAGGGTTAATGCTAGGGACCGTGGAATGGGCGTTGCCGTCATCAAAAGGACGTGAGGACGATCGCCTTTTTCTGATAACACCGCGCGCTGAAGCACCCCAAACCGGTGCTGTTCGTCAATCACTGACAGACCAAGACGGTGAATTTCGACCTTGTCTTGAATGATGGCGTGGGTCCCGACGACAATTTTAACAGAACCAGTTTTGAGACCAGAAAGGATAGGTTTTCGCTGGGCGGCGGTTGTGCTTCCCGTCAGCAAGTTTAACTCAATGCCCAAAGGCTTAAAAAGGACGGATAGAGAACGAAAATGTTGTTCGGCAAGAATTTCAGTGGGCGCCATAAATGCGACTTGATAGCCGGCGTCTATGGCAACAAGAGCTGATAGGGCCGCTACTACCGTTTTCCCGCTTCCCACGTCGCCTTGAAGCAATCGATTCATCTGAACCCCACGAGCCATATCTGCCCGAATCTCCGAAAGTGACTTTTGTTGATCATTTGTCAAGCGAAATGGCAATACATGTTCCAAAAAGTGCTGCTCAAGCGTCCCATTAGAAGGCATAACCACCCCGGGAATCTTGGTATGCCCAACTCTCTTAATAGCCAGCATCATTTGGAAAAAAAACAATTCCTCAAATTTGAGACGGTCCCGTGCGCCATCTAGCTCCTCCTGGGACTTGGGAAAATGAATGGCCCGACGCGCAACTCTCCCATCCATGAGGCCTAAAGATTCCACTACCGATGCGGGTAGTGTTTCGCGCAGTTCTTCACCGCGCTCTTTGATTAGCGCATAAATTATTTTGCGAAAAGACCTACTGGTAAACCCGCTTTGCTCAAGCAAAGCGGAGCCTGGATACAATGCGATTATCCGTCCAGTATCCAATTTGCTTCCGTCTTCGTCCAACCGGTCAAACTCAGGATGAGAAAAGGAAAGGCCTCCTCCATACTTCGCGGGTTTGCCGTGGACGGCCAATTTATGCCCCAGCTCCAGGCTTCTAGAAACCCATGCCACACCCTGAAACCAAACACATTTCATCCGACGGCCAGGATCGTCTTCGATCGTGATCTCGAATCGCTTATTTCTTTTACCTGGAATTATTGCAGTGCTCACCACCGTTCCAATCACAGTAACAGGATCCGATCCCGCTGTCAGGTCTCTGATTCGTGAAACACTGGTCCTATCCAAATATCGTCGCGGATAATAAGAGAGTAGGTCATGAATCGTGTGTATGCCCGATTGAGCAAGTGCACTACTTCGTTGCGGGCCGACGCCCTTTAAATACTGAACGGAATCCTGTAGGAAATCCAGTGACATTTTAGCGATTGGATGATCTGCGGGGGTCAGCCAACTCGTTTGGCTGATTTACGGATGCCAGTAGTATCGATCGACGCGTGGCGCAGGCTTTAAAATGGATACGGCTATATTAAATCCGCCATCTTCCGTCTCAAATACTGCAATATCCGTCGGGAAAAACTCTTGGTTAAATCCGGGATTAGGCTCCGTCAATATATACTGCAATTCGCCTTTTATGGAATACACATCAATTTGAATCCAACCGGGGCGCATGTTCAAGAGGAACCAGTGATTTTTGGACCTTACCCCAGAAGCGGACAACAATGGGGGTTCGTACGTGTCTCCCATTTGGAACTGGCGGGTTCTGGGCAACATCGGCGAATCAAATCCTATAAGAGCCAACGAATCTAGCCTACCGCTACGGAGCGAATCAATAAGTGGTAAGTATCCCGCAAGACTGTATACGGAGCCAGAATAGGCCCGAAGAAGACCTGCATTTCGCCACTCATTGCCTGGCAGTTCGACGCTGCGAATTATCGCCCCTTGATTGTCAACCTCAGCCAAATAATTATCAAATTCGTTCGCCGCGACTTTAACTACAAAACCAAATTCGGTGACGGTTGCATACCGAAGCCCACCTTCCTCTGGAAGAGGTCCTTCTAATGAGATTTCCCGCTGAACCTTTCCACCCACAAGCTCAAAAATGTGATGAAATGCCGGACTAAACACGAAGACGGACTCCCCGCGAAACCCTGCCAAATAGGGATATGAAAGAGGGATAGTAGCCCGGTAAACGAGCGTATCTGCATCCTGTGCGAGGGACAAAATGACATGACGCGCCGTGTCCGTAATCCACAATTGGCCCTCCGGATCATATCCAATCGATCGTGGATACGAGAGCGAGTCCATTCCAGGGGCAATTCGATCTATAACCTGAAGGGTATCGACGGGAAATCCTTCGGCCATCGCGCGCGAAAGCGAATCAGAGGGAGAAATGGCCCTCTGTTCGGTCCGGGAGCACGAAGATGGAAGACATCCTGATGCAAATAGAGCGAACGCGAGCCAATAAGGGCTACTTTTGTATTGAAGAGACATAGGTCAATGAGGTTTGCCTCCTCTACCCAAGCCAAGGCGGTCGGTTTCCGAGGCGACTAAAAGCGTATCTTCTATTCTTAAACTTACTGTCCAGATAGCTTGAAAATAGTCCGAGTCATATTGCCCCTTCCAGTGGATCGCCCGTATTCGTACATCGTTCCTGAGCACTTCTGGCATTTAGTTCGACTTGGCCGAAGAGTCGTCGTACCGTTTGGTAAACGAAAGTTGGCAGGTGTCATTGTTGAGGAAGGCAAAGAGGAAGACTTGAAGGGGTATGCCGCTAAGGAAGTTATCGACGTCGATATGGAGCTTCCAGTTCTTCCAGCAGAAATCTTAAAGCTGACCAAATGGATCGGCCAATATTATATGTGTTCTTGGGGAGAGGCGGCTCGTGCGGCGCTGCCGCCAGGCAGCGCCGCACCAAGTGCAGGTTCCAGAGCTCGAACGGTAACGATGGTTCAACTGAATCCCGAAGCCCCGCTAAATCCTCCGACTGGAAATCGGCAACAAGCTATCATGGAACAGCTTCGTATCTGGGATGCAGCCGAAAGGCTACCCGTTCCGCAGGTTGAAGTACTCGCTGAATGCGGCGGGTCGGCCACGACACTTCAACGGCTGGAGGCGTTGGGCTACATTGAATTAGGCGTAGAGGTAATGGATCGTTCCGAAGGCAGTATGCCATCCCGCGATTCCCAAGATAAAACCATTGTGCTGCACGAAGCCCAGGAGACCTCTATTGCGGCAATCAACAAACAACTTGATTCGAATGAATTTGGATGTTTTCTGCTACACGGCGTCACGGGCTCAGGCAAAACAGAAGTTTATCTGCGCGCCCTAAAACATGCGAGAGATGCGGGGAAAACGGGCATCGTGTTGGTGCCTGAAATCTCCCTTACCCCACAGACCGTACGCCGCTTCAGAAGAAGGTTTGGCGACGATGTAGCCGTCTTGCACTCCCGGATGAGTCTCGGCGAACGCTACGATGCCTGGCGGGGCATTGGAGATGGTCGATACCCCATTGTAATTGGGCCTCGGTCGGCAATTTTGGCGCCCTTAAAACGACCGGGTCTCATTATTGTTGATGAAGAGCACGAAGCCTCCTATAAACAACACGATCCAGCTCCTCGATACAACGCCCGTGACGTGGCTATTGTTAGAGCGATGAACAATGGTTCGACCTGTATTCTGGGCTCGGCTACTCCAAGTTTAGAAAGTTTGTCTAATGCTCAAAGCGGCAAATATCAGCTTTTGAGTATGCCCGACCGCGTTCCCATTAACGGCGTACCTGCGCGCCTTCCAAAGATTCAGATCGTCGATTTACGAAACGAAAAGGCCTTATTTCAAAAAAAGGAAGCACTTTCAGCTCGTCTTATTGAGGCCATAGAGCTGAGAATGGAGCGCAAAGAACAAACGATTCTACTCCTTAACCGCCGAGGATTTTCGCCCGTAATGGAATGTACTTCCTGTGGATGGGTGCCTGAATGTCCTGACTGTTCGGTAAGTCTAGTTTATCACAAACCGCTGCATCATTTGAGATGCCACTACTGTGGACGAACAGATCGGGTGCCCAATGTTTGCGGATCGTGCAGTCTGCCGACCATGGATTACGCTGGCACCGGTACCCAGCGCCTAGAAGAAGAGCTGCAATCTAAGATTCCTGCTGTAAGGCAACTTCGAATGGATTTGGACACAACGTCGGGAAAAGGATCCCATCATACCATTCTGGATCAATTTGGTCTTGGGATGGCCGATGTCCTGCTCGGCACTCAGATGGTGGCTAAAGGTCTCGATTTTGAAAAAGTAACCCTTGTAGGCATCATTCAGGCCGAAGCAGGCTTAATGTTGCCCGATATTCGCTCGGAAGAAAGATCGTTCCAATTGTTAACTCAAGTCGCAGGCCGTTCGGGAAGAGCTAATCTGGAAGGCGAAGTCATAATGCAGTCTCGCCAGCCGGGCCACCCCATCATCCAGTTTGCGATTCGTCATGACTATGCTGGATTCGCGAAATACGCTTTGGAGAGTCGAACCACGCTGGGCTACCCTCCAGCCGGCCGGCTCGTTTCGATCACGTTTTCTGGTCCAGAGGACGCCAAAACCCGGGATTTGGCAGAAAGGTGGAGATCCTGCATTGATTCGCGCCTCAAAGTGGTAGGGCGCTTGGGCCCCTCTCCTGCTTTTGTCCACAAACTGAAGAATAGGTTCAGGCATCAAATCTTGCTTAAGGTCCCATTACAAGTTCCCGCAAGCCATGTGCGCAGTGCCATTTTTGCAGCCAACAAGGCCATCGGGGCCCTACCGAACACTTATCGGCTAAATGTAGACGTGGACCCCATCGGAATTGTCTAAACCGTTCACAGGAGCTAAGACCATCGCGAGGGAGGCCGAAGAAACCCGGTAATTGGGACGACCAAGGAATAAAACGCGAACCACGCCGATAAAAATGGGAGCCACCACAACGAATACCTGTGGCCAAAAAGTCGATGGATATCCCACATGGAAAAGAGCTGAACCGCCAATAGAATAGGCCACCCCACGAAGGCAAATCCCAAGTCAAAGAATCCAGCAAACCACACCCCCATAAACGTACCATAAAAGAGGGCTTGCGCAATCTTGACGTCTTTCACGAACAGCCGCCCATCGGATGAATGCCTGCGCTTTTGTCGAAGCCATTGAGACCACGTGTTTTGCGGCTCGCTTTCGACCAGAATTTCCGCGCTATCATCCCAGTATATAGTCGCATCCGTTTTGGTTCGAATATCCTGAAGCAAGAGATCGTCATCACCTGAAACGGTGTGAGCGTGTCGGCTGAAGCCCTCCACTTCTTCAAACAATTCTCGGCTGTAGCTTAAATTTCGACCTGTGGCCATAAAGGCCAATTTATTTCCAATGGATGAAGCGGCAAAAAACTGGGCAAATTCAACATCAAAGCGCTGCACCAGCCCTAGTAATCCCTTTTTTGTTCGCAAAGGAGCAAAACCTACAACTCC